>Ga0310786_10003952_pt1 | contig 20946 bp, 9 predicted proteins | sample AusTroGonzalo_MG_FD_203881 | JGI IMG/M metagenome (GOLD analysis project Ga0310786, IMG submission 203881) | Bovine rumen microbial communities from tropical cattle in Woodstock, Queensland, Australia - Gonzalo_03 (v2) (version 2) | ecosystem: Host-associated > Mammals > Digestive system >... | reverse complement strand
CATCACGTTGTTGGTCGAATAGATGTAGTCACTCATCTGTCCGGCGTCACCAGACTGTGCCGGCACGCCGTCGATGACATAGAGCGGCTCGTTGGATGCGTTCATGGAACCGATACCGCGGATGCGGATCTGCGCGGCGGAACCGGCCTGGCCGGAACTGCTGGTGACCTGCATGCCCGCTACCTTGCCGTTGAGCGCCTGCTCGAACGACACGGTCGGCACATCCTTGATGGCCTCCTGTTTCACGACGGAGGCTGCGCCGGTGAACGTACCTTTCTTCGCCGTACCATAGGCGACGACGATCGTCTCGTCCAGGGACTCGGCGTTCGGCGACATGGCCGCATCGATCACGGAACGTCCGTTCACGGCGACTTCCAGGTCGTTGAAGCCGATGGAGGAGAAGACGAGGACTGCATTCGACGGCACGCTTTCGAGGACATACGCACCGTTCTCATTGGAGGCTACGCCCGTCATGGTACCCTTCACCACGACACTGGCAAAGGGGATGGGCGAACCGTCCTGCGAAGAAGTCACCCTGCCGGTGACCCTTGTCTGCGCAAAAATGGAGCTGCAGGACAGCACCATCAGCGCAATGATCAGAACTTTCTTCATAAGCAGTGTTTTTGGTTAAATATGATGTGAATGGATTTTTCAGGCTTTATTTTACAAATATATACAAAAAAATCCGCAAAAACCAGCAATGAATCCGTAGTTTTCGTTCGAATTCGGATTATTATGGATATAAGGATGATAATTCAAAAAAGAATCAAAAAATATTTTTTACTAAATTTGTAGAAAGAACTTATCCTAAAACAACCAGCTTATGAAGAAACTATTCACAGCTGCGCTTTTGGTGCTCATCTGCAGCACGGCAATCGCGCAGAACAAGGTGACGGGTCGCGTCACTTCTTCAGAAGATGGAAATCCGATTCCCTTTGCCAGCGTCGTTGTCAAAGGGACCATGAATGGCGTAGCTACCAACGATGACGGTGTTTATACCATCACCGGCGTGGCTCCCGGCGCCATTCTCGAGTTTTCATCGGTCGGCTTCCTGACCCAGGAGGTTACCTACGACGGTAAGCCTGCGGTCAATGTGATCCTCGCCCCGGACCGTGAATCTCTGGAAGAGGCGATGGTCGTCGCTTACGGTACGGTCAAGAAAGGCTCCTACTCCGGCTCGGCAGCCGTGGTCAAAGAGGAGTCGATCAAAGATGCCCCTGTAGTCAGCTTTGAACAAGTGCTCGCCGGTAAGGCAGCTGGTGTCCAGGTTGCTTCCTACTCAGGCCAGCCGGGTTCCGAAACCGACATTTCCATTCGCGGTTTCGGTTCCTTCAATGCCGGCAACCAGCCCCTTTACGTCATCGACGGCGTGCCCGCCACAAGCGGCGACTATTCCTCCGGAAACATCTCCACCAGCTCGATGAACTTCCTCAATCCGAACGATATCGAGTCCATCACCATCCTGAAGGATGCGGCGGCGGCCTCGCTCTACGGTTCCCGTGCATCCAACGGTGTGATCCTGATCACTACCAAGAAGGGTAAATCGGGCAGGATTGTCGCCAACTTCAAGGCCAATGCCGGTTTCTCCTACTTCGCCTACAACAACTATCCGCTCTGTACTGACGCCGAGACGGAGATGCTGCACCGCATGGCGTGGACCAACTACGCCAACGACAACCCTTCCGCCTGGAAGAGCTACGGCAGTGTCGAAGCCTATGTCAACAACAAGGTCGCGGCCAACTATCCCGCCAAAGATGAAAGCAAATACATCTACCGGGACTGGGAGAAAGTGCTCTTCCGCACCGGTATCGCCCAGAACTACGAGCTGAGCCTCTCGGGCGGCAGCGACAAGGCCAAAGTCTATGCCTCCGTGGGCTGGACCGACCAGCAGGGCGTCGTGGTCATCGACTACCTGAAACGTTTCTCGACCACTATCAACGCGGATGCGAAAATCACCAACTGGCTGAGAGTGGGCGCCACTTCCCAGTACTCCTGGCAGTACCAGACCGGTCACCAGGACGGCTGGGCATCCAAGGACAACCCGTTCTTCATCTGGAAGGTGGTCCTCAACGAACGCTGGCCTTATGCCTACAGAGATACGGGAGACCTGTATCTGGAAGCATGGAGCTCCCGGTATTCGACCATCAATCCGGTACAGACCTACGACAAGCAGGTCAATGACGCCTGGCAGAACCGTCTGCTCCTCAAGGGTTGGGCCGAGGTCAAGTTCGCCGACTGGCTGCGCCTGAAAACGACGGTCAGCAACGACTGGCTCTACGTGCATGACCGTTTCGGCTGGCTCTACGGACACCCGAACTTCTATGCTTACAGTGATATCGGTGGTTACATGGGCGACAGGCACCGCAACGTCAACCGCCTGGTGAGCTCCACCCAGCTGAACTTCGACAAGACCTGGGGAGACCACCACGTGGCAGCCATGGCAGGCTGGGAAGCCGAGCGTGAAAACTTCGTATATACCCGCCTCAACAAGATCGACTTCTCCTACATGGGCGCAACGGAGTCGTATCTGGCGTCGAACTTCGACGACGGCTACACCTACTCCCGCCTGTGCACTTTGCTCTCCGCCCTCGGCAGTGTGAGCTACGACTACGGCGCACGCTACTACCTTACCGGCACGTTCCGCCGCGACGGCTCCTCGAAACTCGCTCCCGAAACCCGCTGGGGTAACTTCTGGTCCATTTCCGGTTCCTGGCGCTTCACCAACGAAAGTTTCCTGAAGGACGTGGGCTGGCTCAGCGACGGTAAACTCCGTGCCTCCTACGGTACGTCGGGTACGCTGCCTTCCGATTACTTCGGCTACATGTCCGTGTACAACTACACGAGCTATGGCAACAACGGCGCCAGCTACCCGGGCAACCTGGCCAACTCCGACCTCTCCTGGGAGAAGAACAAGAACTGGAACATCGGTCTCGACGCCCGTTTCTTCAACACGGTCGACCTGACGGTCGAGTACTTCAACAAGCTCACGACCGACCTGTTGCTCGATGCCACCGTACCTTCCACCACCGGTTTCACCACCACGCTGATGAACATCGGCTCGATGGTCAACCGCGGCTGGGAAATCGCCATTTCCGCCGACATCCTCCAGAACAGGAACGGCTGGAACCTGTCGGTCGGCGCCAACTGGTCGCATGTCCACAACGAAGTGCTCTCGCTGTCCGAAGAAGGTGAATCCATCGCCTCCACGCCGTATGTATGGCAGGCAGGCTACTCTTTTTACCAGTACCGCACCCGTTACTACCTGGGCGTCTGCCAGGAAGACAACTATATGGGCAACAGCCGCCTGAAAGCCGGTAACCCGATGTACGCCGAAGGCTCTTTCTATGAGAAGGGCGAAATCGCCGACATGACCGTCGTCACGAGAGACGGTACCGTCATCCAGGAAGGCAGTGTCATTCCCGAAGACACCTTCAACTACTATCCGACCAACCGCAATAATGCCAGCAACATGATCATCGAAGGCAAGACCGCCATTCCAAAGGGCTTCGGCGGCTTCAACGTGAACGTGAGCTGGAAAGGCCTCGCTCTCGACATGGCCTGGTCGTACAAGTACGGACACTACATCTGGGACGAGGGCGTCGAGCGTCTGGAAAACGACGGTTACTACGACTTCCACCAGAACATCGGCAAGGACCAGCTGAATGCCTGGACGCCGGAGAACACCAACACCGACGTGCCGCGTCGTATCCGCGACAACGGCCAGGGCGGTTACTACTACTCCAGCCGCTACCTCAAGAGAGGCGACTTCCTCCGTCTGAAGAACCTCACCCTCTCCTACAGCCTGCCCATGAACTTCAACAAGAAGATCGGACTCAGCAATGCCCGCATCTATCTGGCCGGTGCCAACCTGCTCACCTTCTCCGGTTTGAACATCGACCCGGAGATCCAGTCGAGCGGTTACTACGAATACACGATGCCTGCCATGCGCACCATTACCCTTGGCCTCGACCTGACCTTCTAGCGAACCTTTTATCTTGAAAGCTATGAAAAGATATATCCAACATCTGGCAATTGCGGCGGTCCTGCTTCTCGGACTGACTGCCTGCGAGGGTTTTCTCGATACGACCCCTACCAACGCGGTGGTGGACAAGAATGCGATGGTAACGCTCGCCGATGCGGGCGTAGCCTGCAACGGCCTCTACACTCCGCTGAAATACTATACCCTCTACGGTACCTACATCCCGTACATGGGTGACCTGCGCGCCGACAACATCTATCCCCGCACTACCGACGGTACCGGCGCCGTGATCTACACCTGGCAGTACGAATCCACGCAGAGTTCCTATTTCGGGACATTGTGGGAGAACTACTACAACGTGATCATGCGCTGCAACACCTTCATCGAGAACATCGACGCCTGCGAGGCTACCAGTTCCGGCGACATCGCCAAGAAACGCGACTACACCGGCCAGGCCTATGCCGTCCGCGCCCTGTGTTTCTTCGATCTGGCCCGGCTCTACGGCCAGACCTACACCTATGATAATGGTGCTTCGCTCGGCGCCGTGCTGATCACGCACACAGTAGGTCCCGTCGAAGCACACCAGCCGCGCAGTTCTGTTGCAGAAACCTACGCCCAGGTTCTCTCCGACCTGGAGACGGCCTTGCCCCTGCTGTCGAAGGATGTCAACCTCGGCCATTTCAACTACTGGGCAGCCCGTCTGCTCCAGGCCCGCGTTTATCTCTATATGGGCAAGTACTCCGAGGCCTTTACGGCTTCTGTCGACGTGATCAACAATTCGCCTTACCGGATGGTCAGCGGCGACAACTACGCCAGTTACTGGGGCAAGGAAGGCGATCTGGAATCCGTGCTTGAACTGCTGGTTTCCGTGCAGGGTGACATCGACGGTGACGGTGGTTTCTACACCATCTACCACAACATGTGGTTCGACGACCCGAACAGCGGCGCCAGCCTGATCCCGACCCTCAAGTGGCGCAGGCTCTTCGAACTCACGCCCCAGGATGTCCGCGGCCAGATGATCCAGTACGACGACCCGACCACAGGCGCCAAGAAGACCGGCGAATACTGGCTGCGCAAATTCATCGGCAACAAGGACCAGGGCTATACCTTCCGCCGCAACAATCCCCGCGTGATGCGTATCACCGAGGCCTATCTGATTGCGGCTGAGGCAGCTCTCGGCACCGGCAACGCGTCGGAAGCCAGCCGCTACCTCAACATCGTGCGCAAACGTGCCGATGCGACGGCCACCGACGTGACGGCCTCGCTGGAACTCATTCAGACAGAGCGCCAGAAAGAGTTCATCGGTGAAGGCCACCGCTTCTTCGACGTGATGCGTACCGGCGGTTCGTTCACCAGCGACATGGCGGCCGACCCGCACGACTTCCGGGGCAGTGCCGCCTATCAGCACACGCTGAAACCGGGCGACACGAAGGCCGTGATGCCGATTTCCAGCGATGAACGCATCGGTTATCCCGAACTCCAGCAGAATCCGGGTTACAAGGATTAAGATGTTTTATTGCGACGTGCCTGGCGCGCCTGACGGCGTGCCAGGCGGGCAGCTCGGCGGAGTTCCCGCCGGGCTTTCCTTTCGGCCTTGCGGAGGGCACGTTTCTCGGCGCGCGTCAGCTTTTCGCTGCGCACGACGGTTTCCGGCGACGCGATATCGACGGTTTCGGCCGGCTTTTCGCGGTCGATGACAGGCTGCTGGTTGTTTTCGACGATAGGCTTGGAGACCTCAACGACGGTGGTGTCGAGATTCCGGGTCAAGCCCGGAATGACGGTCGTGTCGGGCATGACGGTAGTAGTGTCCGTCATGACACCGATGGTATCGACAATTGATCGTACACCAACGCTGTCGACCGCAGGTTGTACAACTTCCTCATCGTCATGCCTGGCTACCCCGTCATTCCCGTCATTCCGGGTACCTATTTCGTCATTCCGGGCTTGACCCGGAATCTCCAGGGCGGCGATGGAGTCCAAAGCTGCGGCACGGGCGAGCGAGTCGCGCTCGCGCTCGCGGCGCTGCAGCTCGGCCAACTTGCGGGCATTGATCTGCTCGAAGAGCTCATACATGTACCCGTCGAAGAACTTGTTCGTCTGCCGATAGAGCGGCTTTTTCAGATCCACGTATTTTGAGCGCTCCGACACCCGCATCTGGCGGTCCGTGATGGAATCACGCCGGGACGGACGCTCGGCGGCACGCCATTCGAAGCCCTTGAGCCGCTGCTTCGACATTTCCAGCTCGCCCACCGGATAGGCGTCGCTCTTGATGGACTCCATGTACAGCAGACGCTGTGCCGTGCCGTCTTTCAGCGCGGCGGTCATCGACTTGGCCTCCTTGAGGTTGATGGTCGTGACCACGTCTTCGTCCACCATATAGAAAATAGCCGTCACGCCGCCCAGCGCATCGAAACGATAGATCTTGTTGTCGCGGAACCAGCCCAGCATCTCCGTGCTCTTGATCTGGTTGTAGTGGACGCTGTCCTGTTCGGAGATGATCCAGGCATCGGTGATCATGCTGCCACGGTCGAAATTGCCGTTGCGGAACAGCAGCTGCATGTCTTCGGCGGTGAGCTGGTTGCGGACTTCGTTCCAGAGGATGGGGCGCCCGAAGAGCCGGGCGATGGAGTCGAGTTCACAGAAGACCATGGAGTCGCATGCGGCCTGGACGTCGCTGCGGTACATCTTCACGTTGTGCCAGGCATGCACGTACCGGATTGGCGTCGTATCCAGCACCACGGTATCCTCCATCGCCATGACAGCGGTGCTGTCAGGCATGACGCCGATAGAATCGACCATCGGTTGTACACCAACGCTGTCGATCATCGGCTGTACACCAACGCTGTCAACGATTGGTCGTACACCGATGCTGTCAACAATCGGCTGAGGACCATCGTCCTCGTCATTCCGGGCTTGACCCGGAATCTTAGGCAGCTTCGCGAGCGAATCCAATCGTGCCAGCGAATCCCTCTCCGCCTGCTGCTGTTGCTCCACCCATTCCGGCGGAAGCTTGCCCACGGCACGCAACTTCGCGATGCGCTCCTGCTCCCGCTGCTCGCCTTCCTCAGCCCGTTTCTTCGACAACGCATCGAACAGCATGTCGTCGAGCCGCTGCGCCGCTTCCTTGACCTCCTTGTCGGGAATGTCGCAACGCGGCACCGTGTACACGAAGAACGAGTCGGCCCGCGCAAAGAGCGTATCGACCACATGATCCTCATTCTCACCGTAATAGATGATGGCCGGATCGCCCGTCAGCAGGCCCCGCTGCGAAAGCGAGTCCGTGGCCGGCAGATATTGCATGTGATCGCCCAGATAGACGCTCTTGTTGGTCGTGTCCAGCACCTGAGCGTTGCGCAGAAGGTCGACGGCGCCGTCCATCTGATGATAATATACTTCGTCGGCCCAGGCATCGTAGGAAGGGTCGAACATGAAGACATGGTTGGTGAAATAGACCAGCCGCGTCGGGCGGTCGTACCAGCCGGCATCGGCCCGGAGGAAACCGTCGTCGCGCCACAGGTAGGTATTGCGGCCGAAATGCGCGCGCTCCGTCTCGTTGAAATAGCGCAACTGGTTGGTCTTGATCTCGATCGAGTCCATGTAGAGCTCCACCTGGTCCTCGAACGAGAACAGCCCCTCCTTGCCGTCGTAGGTGCCTTTGCGGCTCTCGATCACGTTGCCGTCCTTGTCTTTCATCGAGCCGCCGTATTCGAATACCGCCACGCTGTCCTTGGTGTTGTAGGACAGGCGCTCCGTGCGCAGGGTGTTGCCGTCCTTGTCGAAGAGCTCCACCAGCGTGCCGCGGAACAGGGCCCGGCTTTCATCGATCCAGTAGATCATCTCCTCGCTCTTGAGCATGGTCTTGTCCTGGATGATCTGCACGTTGCCGAAGGCTTCGATGTAGCGGCTGTCCACGTTCCACGACGCGGAGTCGCACAGAAGATAAGTGTCGTTGTGGAGGAAACGGGCATGCCCCTTCACCAGGCGGTACTGGGTGCCGTACTGCTCATACTGCTCGGCCCGTTCGGCCTCAAGCAGGCGGAAGACGCTGTCTTGCGAAGCGGTCTGGCTGAAAAGCGGCGCGCTGCCGCCCAAAATGAGCAGCAGCACCGCCAGCAGCATCCGTCGTCCCGCCTTCATGCGTTATTTCACCCAGCCTTTCCGTTCAAAATCGCAGCCCTGGAACATCGGGTCGATGACGATGTAGGTACTCTTCTGTTTCTCGATGATGAAGTCCTCGATGGCCTTCATCGCATTCTTGTTGTTGACCTCGTCGATCAGGGTGCTGTAGTCGTCCTGGTAGTTGGCTGTATGGGCCGGAAGGATTTTCTCCAGATAAAGAATCTTGTAGATGGTATTGCCGTTACGGCCTTCGTTGTCGAGCGACTCGAAAGGCTCGGAGATGTCGCCCTCCTTCATGTTGCGCAGGACGTTGTAGTCGTTGGGCTTGAGCTGGTCTTTCTCGAAATACGAAGAACCGGTGTACTCGTCGGCCATCAGGCCGCCGTTGGTGGCGCTGTGGCGCTCCTCGGAGAACATGCGGGCGGCGTCGAAGAATGACAACGTGTCGCCGAGCACGAGGTTGCGGATGCTGTCGAGCTTGTGAAAGGCGCGCTCCCGGTCCTCGGAGGTGTACTGGGGCTTGATAAGGATGTGACGGGCGTTGAACTTGTCGCCGTCGCGCTCGATGAGCTGGATGATATGGAATCCGTCGGGGGTCTCGACGACCTGCGACACCTGCCCCACCTTGAGCGACATGGCGGCATCGGAGAAGGCGGGCCAGAACACGGAACGCGAGGCCATGCCCAGTTCACCGCCCTTGTTCATGCTGCCGGGATCCTGCGAATAGAGGCGGGCCAGGGTCGAGAACTTCTCGCCATTGACGACGCGTTCGCGCAGGCCCACGAGGCGCTCCTTCACAGCCAGTTCCGCCGCTTCGCGGTCGGGATACAGGCCGATCTGGCGGATCCGGTACTTGGTGCTGACCATCGGCAGGTCTTCCGCCGGAGTCTCCTCGCAATATTTCTTGATGTCGCGAGGCGTAAGTTTCGGGGTATTGGAGGCCACGTTGCGCTGCATCTCCTGGATGAGCGACTGGTCGGACATCACGGACCGCCACTCCTGGCGCAGCTTGTAGAGGGGCTTGCCGAAATATTCCTCCATCTTCTGCTCGCCGCCCAGGGTCGTCATGACTTCGTTCATGCGCTGGTCGAGCATGGCCGACACCTGCGCATCGTTGACGGTCAGGGAGTCGAACTTGGCCTGGGTCAGGAAGAGTTTGGAAACGAGGAAATTTTCAAGGATTTCGCAGCGGGCGGTCTTGTCGACCACCAGGCCGCGGGCACGCATCATCTGTGCTTCCGATTCGATGTCCGAGAGCATCACGATGTCGTTGCCGATCAGGGCCACCGACTTGTCGATCACGCCGTCGTATTTCTGGGCGGCTGCCGGCGCCAGGCTCAGGATCAGGACCGTCACGGCCCAAACTATCTTATTCATCATTGCTTTTTTTCTCACGGGTGAAAGGTAGAGCAACTCTCGCGCCAAACCCTAGCGCGTAGAGTAGTTCGGAGCTTCGCGCGTGATCGTCACGTCGTGCGGATGGCTTTCCACCATGCCGGCAGCCGTGATTTTCACGAACTTGGCTTCACGCAGCGCAGCCAGGTCAGGCGCGCCGCAATAGCCCATGCCGGCGCGCAGGCCGCCCACCAGCTGGTAGATCACTTCGGAGAGCGTTCCCTTGTACGGCACCTGGGCAACGATACCCTCGGGCACAAGTTTCTTGATGTCTTCTTCCATGTCCTGGAAGTAGCGGTCCTTCGAGCCTTTCTGCATGGCTTCGAGCGAACCCATGCCGCGATAGGACTTGAACTTGCGGCCGTTGAGGATGATGGCCTCGCCCGGGGCTTCCTCCACGCCGGCGAAGAGCGAGCCGGCCATGATGCTGCTGGCGCCGGCCGCCAGGGCCTTGACGATGTCGCCGGAGTAGCGGATACCGCCGTCGGCGATTACGGGGATGCCGCTGCCTTTGAGGGCTTCGGAGGTATTCATCACGGCGGTCAGCTGCGGCACGCCGATACCGGCGATGATGCGGGTCGTGCAGATGGAACCGGGGCCGATGCCCACTTTCACGGCGTCCACGCCGCATTCTTTCAGGGCGAGGGCCGCTTCGGCGGTGGCGATGTTGCCGGCCACGATCTGCAGCTCGGGGAAGGCGGCGCGGATCTTCTTGATGGTCTTGAGCACGCCCAGGCTGTGGCCGTGTGCCGTGTCGAGCACGACGGCATCGACCTGTGCACTCATCAGGCACTCCACGTCTTCGAGGCTGTGGGAATTGATTCCCACGGCAGCTGCAACACGAAGACGGCCAAGGCTGTCCTTGCTGGCCTTCGGGTTATCTTTAAGCTTGATAATGTCGCGATAAGTAATCAGGCCGGCCAGGCGTCCGTCGGCATCGACCACAGGGAGTTTCTCGATGCGGTGCTTGCGCAGCACTTCCGTGGCTTCGGGGATCGTGGTGGAAGGTCCGACGGTGATCAGGTGCTCGCTGGTCATCACGTTCTTGATCGGGGTCTCGGGCTGCTCCTGGAAACGGAGGTCGCGGTTGGTGACGATGCCGATCAGGTGCCGGCCCGCGTCGACCACCGGAATGCCGCCAATGTGGTTCTGCGCCATCAGCCGCAGGGCGTCGCCCACGGTCGCATTGACGTCGATGGTCACCGGGTCGTAGATCATGCCGTTCTCGGCGCGTTTGACCTTGCGCACGTGCTCCATCTGCATCGCGATCGGCATGTTCTTGTGGATCACGCCCATACCGCCCTCGCGGGCGATGGCGATGGCCAGGTTGGCATCGGTCACGGTATCCATGGCGGCCGAGACGATCGGCACCTGGAGCGGGATTTCGCGGGTAAAGCGGGTCTGGATGTCCACTTCACGGGGAAGGACTTCGGAACGGGCAGGAATGAGCAGCACGTCGTCGTACGTCAGTCCCTCCATGATGATCTTGTCGGTATTCATAAGGCGCAGAAACAGGTATATTTTGGCAAATATACGAATTATTCTGTCAACTTGAACAGTTCCGCCCTACTCGTATGTGACGGTCCAGCCGGCCGGGCAGATGGCGCCCCAGGTAGATTGCCAGTTGGTAGCATTCTGGATCGAAGCGTTCAGAATGATTTCTCCATTGGACGCGACGCCGGCACACCAACCGCTCTCACCACTCTTTTGAAACACGTTGGCAATCCAGTTCGTTCCGAGCATCTTGATGTGGTTCAGCTTGCTGCAGCCAAAGAACATTCGCTGGTAGGCTCCGGTGACAAGCTTAGTTGCCGGGAGGTCAGGCGCGTATTCCAGAGATTTGCAGTTGTAGAACATGTTGCGGTAGCAGGTTTCGCCCAGGGAAGTGGCCGGCAGGAACTGAGGCCCACGTACCAAGTTGGTGCAACCGTCGAACATGGACTTAAAAGCATTTTTCGCAAGTGACGTCATCGGCAGCACAAGGTCATATGCATCTATAAGACCCGTTTGCGCATTGAAGAAATCTATAAACGTGCTGCCTTTTACCTTTTCTCCCTCCGTGGGGTAATCGTCACCGACCATGAGCGATGCAAAGTTTCCACCCACTCTGAACCGCCCTCCGGAAGAAGAGAACGCGCCGACAACAGTCCAGGTCTTCTTCTTGTCCTTACTGCCAGCCTTGAAGCTGACCTTCTGGCCCGCGATAAGAGATATGGGTGCATCCTGGGTGTAATAATCCCATATCCCGTCGTCAATCTTATATCGGAGTCCTTCGTAGTTCAGTTTGACGGTGCAATTATCAACGGCTTCGACCCAGAAGTGATTGTCAGGGACGATATAAGGCTCAACGTTTTGGAAGGAAACGCTCGCCTTGTAACAATGTTCGTTATAGACCCAGATGGTCGTGGCACTTTGGACCTCAGTAGTCTTAAAGTAACAGTAGAAAGTACGCACTTTCCCGTTTGTGGGCAGGTTCGCATATTCATTCCAGGTCAGTGTCCTGATGAAGTGAAAAGCGTCTGTATCTTTGAATTCAGCTTGGTCCGTAGCAATCGAAGGCCCAGAAACGACAGGCATATCCATATTCTTTGAGACGTCTGGACTGATGGTCATGGCCTCAGGCTCAACGATGAATTCCAACGGGAACATGGATTCCGGCAATTCCGAATTAATGGTTACCGCCAGGGTAACGGGCGTTCCTTCGACAGTAAAAACAGGGTCTGTACAAGTAAGCGTCAGCGGTATCTTGTTTTCGTAGGATTTCCAGCCCTTGTTGAAATACTCATTATAGACCCAGATGGTCGTGGCGTTAACGTCTCTGTTGGACTTAAAATAGCAGTGGAATGTTCGCTGCCCGTCGTCGTTCACATCAAGGCTCAAAAACTCATCCCAGGTGAGTGTCCTGAGAAAGTAGAAAGCCGGGGTATCTTTAAATGCTGATTCTGTCGTGGCTATCGAACGCCCGGAAACGACAGGCATATTGATATCTCTCCCTGTGTCCGGTGTCAGTGTCCGGGCCTCAGGCTCGACGATGAATTCCAGCGGGAACATGGATTCCGGCAGTTCTTTAGGAATGTTTATACCTACGTCAATGGAAGTATTCGTGGTAAGTGGAACAGGATCGGTGCATGTGACCGTCAGGGGCTGCTTGTTCTGCAGCGTGATTTCCACCTCCCGGTACAGGCGCAGGTCCTGGGGGTTGCCGGGGTTGTGGCCGGTAATCTTGATCTTCTGGGTCTTGGTCACGTCCAGCGGTTCAACTGTGTTGAAACGAATGGTCCTGATTCCTTCCACACCGCCCACCGTGGCCGCCTCGGGAAAAAAGAAACCTCTTGTAGGAACACGGTTTTCGTTGTCGTCATAGAGGATGAGTATGTCGTCGGAACCGTCAGTCATGGGCTCCAATTCCACCCTCACGGCAACGGTGCTAGTATTAGGCACGTCCGAATTCACGCTGTTGAAAAAACGTGCATACAATTCATAGTAGCCTTCTTCCGCCGGACCACTGTAGGTCCTGGTCATGAAGGGCTCCACCACGAGGCGGGTGGTGCCGTTGGAGATGTCGGAAAGATGACGCATGGAAACATCGGCCGATATGTCTTCCGCGCCCGAAGAATTGACGGCTGCATCAGGGGTGAGAACGCCTTCGGAGGATATTCTGTGCACCTGGATGTTATAGTAGAAATTCCTGTAAATGGGGTAGTACTTGTAGACAGTCTGGGTGCCTTCGGCCTTGGACTCCATCAGGTCGATGCGATAGTAGTACCAATTGTCGTCGTCTTCAAATTTACCGCATACTATGATGAACGTGGGGCCGATCTTGTCTGTAGGAACGCCGCGCTCATAGATGTAGAAGCCGCGCTCGGTGTCGTTCGGGTCATAAAGGACGACTCGGCCTTCGCTGGTGGAAGGATCCTCGAACTCGGAAGCGGGAGGCACAAAGTCGTTCAGTGCGACGCCGGCCGGCATGTTGCCGAGGTAGTTGATGCTCTCATCCAGCTGTTCGAAGCTGCTTTTTTCATAACCGCTGAGCCGATAGCCGGAGGGCGGATTGAAATCAAAACGTTGCTCCGCAACCGGCTCGTTGCTGCGATACGGCACGACCGATCCCCGGTCAGGGTAGAAAATCACGGCGTAGCTATGCAGCTGGAAATTGTCTGACGCATTGGTCACATGGATCTTGGCGAAGTTCCTGATGAGCGGGATGTACTGGAAGAAGCCCTGGGTTTCATCATCCGGAACATAGCACCCGTCCTGCTTTGTCGGCTTCTGGGTGTCGGGGTCGATCTTGGCCTTGATGTGCGGCACATACAGTTTTTGCCAATAGGCCTGCTTGTTGTTGTAGGATAGCAGGCCCGGAAGGTTCTGGTAGGAGTAGGAACCGGTGATCAGCTGGTTCTCGTCCACGTTGCCCAGGATATGGATGGTGCGACCGAAGTCGGATATTTCCAGCTGGACCTTGAATCGATACAGCGTGGTGTGCCTGTCTCCTCCGGAAAGGGGATAGTATTCCTGTGGAATTTCATAATCCGGAATGCTTTCCAACAGTGTAGCTTTCCTTATGTATTTAATGCTCTGGCTGCTGCCACAGACAACCAGGTATATCTTGTCCGGGTCCAGATAAGGCGTGCCGGTGATGTCGCCGTCTCCGTTTTCCAGCGACTTGGTGGCAGGAAGCACGGGAATGTCTGGCACGGAGAAGGTGATGGTCACGGGAGCGCCTTCGAGAGAGCCATCCACAGCCGAGCCACCCTGCTCAAGCTCAGCCATGCAGGACACCGTCATGAGGAGTGCGATAAAGTATACGATCAACTTTCTCATGGCTCTCTGTCTCCCCATACGAATTCCGTGCGCGGATTCCACTGCTCGTCGCCCCAGTACCAGGCGTCATAGACGCAGCGGAGGTACGCCATGTCGGCCGTACTACTTGTCACTGTGCCATTTGTTCTATTTACGTTCACGACACCGTTGGCAGACCAATACACTCCACTGAACATCGATTCAAAAACGCCTTTAGCCGAGAGTTGGGCGATAAATTTTATTTCGCTCTTGGTCGGGATGCGCCACCTACCGCCCGGGAAGCCGTCTTCCTGATACCCGGCACAGCGCCATTTTGCCTGATTCGCGGTGATTGTTCCGAATTCAGTACCGCCCAGCTTGGTGGAAATTCTGTAAGCGGGAGCGAGCATGTTCTCCGTGCGGTCGGAATTTTCTGTGGGGCGATAATACATCAGTGGTCTGATCTCTCCTGTCAAGGCCAAATCTGTATTCACATCTCCGTTCACAACCCGCGCGGAAGAGAAGTTGGACGCGCCACCAGTCCGGTCCGGAAGGACTGCATCCCCGGGAGCGTCGCCGTCGTTCACGAAACTGTACCCCAGCACGGGTACCGTCGTATCGTAGCCGTCGATGCGGGGGTCTCCGATCACGAATTCGGAATTATTGGGAAGCACCGTCACGTTGATCCTGAATATGTCGCGACCGCCGCCCGTATACCATACGGTACGCCACTGATATTCACGCTTGTTATTGTCCGTGGAAAGTTTGTAATAGGGCTCCGAATTATTTCCTGTCCTGATGAAGCGCCCGTTGTCTATATAGACGTAGCCCCAGGGCTTGTTTAGCCAGGGCTTTTCAGAAGAAATGGGATAAAATGGTGTACCGTTGTTGTCGCTGGTGGCCCTGATCTCGCTGTCGGAATTCGGACAGGATTCGATATAGATACCCGGATACTGGATGATGGTGATATGCTTCAGGTATTCGCTGTAGGGGTATACACCTTCAGTAAGGTCGTCGTGGACAATGTCAAACTCGATGGTGTAGGGAGAATAATCGAAGCCGTCCTCTGTGTATTTGTTCTGGAGGGTGTGGTTGAACTCGATAGTGGTGGATGTATTGGTAATCCACTCGGACGGTTCGTATGCAGGATCACCGTTCGGATCCTGATCTTGGCCGGTGTAGTCCAGATAATACGTTCCCGTGGACGTGTCTTTCCGCACCCATGCGTGGTACTTGGTGTTGTATTGATCGACCACCTCGCTTTCGTTTTCCTCCGTGATTACGCCGTAATACGGCCGGGTCGCCTTCTGTGAGCCATCGACTATCATGACGTCGTGGCTCGAAAGGAAAGGAATGCTCAGCGTAGTTAAATTGTTGAGCTCTTTCGGATTCGTGTCTACGGAAAGGTAACGCGCCTTGCTGATGACGGCATACTTGTCAATGGGAACGCTCTTGTTCTGCCAGTCCAGGATATAGCAAGTGGGTTGGATGATGGCCTGGCCCTCGTCCGTCTCCGAGCCCAGGATGGACACATCGATATTGAGGTGGTACCAGTTGTTCCTTTCCAGGCTGGTGACGGGCAGGATGACCTTATAGTAGTACTTGCGCCTGTCGTAGGTATAGCCGTTGGCCTCCGTGCGGCGCCAGTCCATCTCCAGTTTGAGATACGGCTGCTTCTGGGGCTGGCTGTAATCCGGCCGGCCGGTAGACCACGCGACAGGATAGGAATACATCGGATAGGTATTGTAGTAAACCTTCTCCTCCGATCCAGAACCAACCGTAGTCGGGCTCAGGTATTCCACGCCGTTGTCCCTGACAAAGGGGCGCTTGCTTTCTTCGGCGTCATAGGAGAAAAACTCAGGGCTTGTGTTTTCGGAACCGTTTATAGTTCCAAGCTTTACGTTCTTGGCCCCGTCCACCAGGTAGATGCGCATGGTGTGCAGGACCGGCGTCCATACCTCGGCTGGGACGTCGGGGTCGTTGACATGTTTCAGCGTCACTTGCTCTTCAACAGAGATGGCCGTGGTCACCTTGGCGGCAAAACGACTTACATTTATGGTTCCGCTCACGCTGATATCCGAGGACTCGTTATAGGTAACCACGGTTTTTCCGTCCATCAGGAAGCTGTCCTGAATGTAGTCGTTTTCAGATTCGGCAAAGTCGGTAATGATAGGGATGGCGGCCAGTTCCGAAAGGGATGTACCGTCCAGGGCGCCGCCGGGGGCCAGTTCACCGGGATAATTGACGACGGCATAGACCGTAGCGCGCATATTGTTCGCTGCCGTAAAGATCTCCCGGGCTTTGACCCGTGTGATCACCAAGTTGAAAGTGGCCTCCCACCTCCCTTCGGTATAGTTGACCGGATCTTCCTCGGGGTCCACCCGATGGTGATAGACGGCATCGGCGTCACTGGCAGGGGCGTCTCCGGGATAGAAGAAGAAGTCGACGGACTTGATGAGATTCTCGTTGAACCGTGTCTCACCGTCTGCCGGTTCCGATTTGGTAAGGGCGGGATCTTCGCACCGGACGGTAAGCATCAGGCCGGAGTCGGCGATTTCAAGGCCGGGTTCGGTGAAACATCCTGCCATAAGGAGCAGGGGGAAAAGGATCAGAATATGGAACAACTTCTTCATAATGATGCTACGTTCCAATTCTTTTTGAGGAGTATCCTGTAATAGTCAATGGACTCAGAATCCAGATCTATCCAGCGCTCATTGTTGCCAATCTCGACGCAGAAATGGAGGTCAATGTAATTGCCTTCCAGTTCTTCATCCGTATGGGCGCCGGGATTGCAGGAGATTACGAATTCTATCTTGCAGTCCTCCGTCCTGCCGTCTTCCGGATGCTGGTAATTCGGGTAAATGACCTGCTCCATGGGCGAGACATTGAAGATCCCGTCGACCTTGGTGTGTCCCTGGAGGGCGCCTGCAACAGGCACCACGTGCAGTTTCTGGCCCACCGGTGTGGCAATAAGGATATCGCCCTTGATGACATTGGGCTGACCGTCCAGTGTGTGCCAGAACTCAATGTCGTAGTATCCGCCCGGTTTCTGTATCTTGTTGTATGTGGCCGGTTCGGTCTCAGGAATGGTGAAACGACGCACTACATTCACTATACTGGTACTGGTGGTGTAGTCCATATCGTATGTGCTCTTGTCCCAGGGAAGGACCACGATCTTGAATTGCAGGGTCTTTGTGGCCTCAGCAAAGTAGGCATAGAGTATCCAGGAGTGGTTGCGGGTGAGCACATTATCAGACGGCATGTAGAATGTGACGGTCTGGTCCTCATCCCCGGCATTGTAAAGGATGGTGCCGGAAATACACTTGTCGGTTTCCCGAATGTAGATGGGACCGATCTGGGAGGATGCACCAATAGTCTCATCGAGGCGGCTTTCGTATTCCCGGGCTGTTTCCAGCTCGTGACCGGAGCAGCGGAACAGCAGCGAGTCCGGATGCGCGGAGATGCTCAAGTCGCTGTTCTGTATAAGAGGTAAGATACCTTCTTCGGTTTCTTCTCCGGCAATTACTGTCGAGAGGGGGGTGTATCCGACAATTTCAAAAGGATTATCGGTTGCACCATATTTGTGGTCGGTGAATAGCTTTTCAGACGCGGCAATCTGGCAGTCATGCCCCGCGGCCGTCCCACCGAACGTTATGCTTTTGACCACGCAGGCCGGGTTGCTCGCAACGGCGGGATCCGTGTCCGTGGCCGGAGTTCCCTGCTGGCAGAAGACGAAACGGATCTTGGATACGGCCCGGGTAAGGGTTACCTCGGAGACGTTGAGGACCGGATAGCCCCCGGCGACGGGAGCTGCTTTGCGCACCCCGGACATGGGAAGCCCGGCGTCGGGAACGGACATGGTAAGGGGGGTAGGGCCGAAAGCGGAACCGGTGATGACTGCGGCTTCGAGTTCAGCACGCACGGTCCCTTCCCCAAGGGAGGCATGGCCTGTCGATGCCGCATTGGCCAGGGCATATACGTCAACCCTGGCTTCGCTCTGACTCAGGAGGGCGAACATCTCCCGGCTCAGGGGCATTCCAAAACGGGTGATGGTGGAATGGGGAAGACCGGTGTTCGCAAGATCAGCGGCGTTAAAGCCTTTGTAACCGACAAGCTGTCCGTCGCTGGCTCCTCCGCTGATAAATACCCACAGTTGAAGAGAATTGATGTTTTTCTCGCTGCTCAGGGCTCCTACCCTGCCCGTTTCGGCTTTGGTGGCCAGGATGTCGGGGATGTAGATACTGACCGACAACTCCGCAAGTTCCTCCTCTTCCGGATGATGACAGGAGATGACAGGCAATGCTGCCAGAAGCATCACCGTCATGCCTATGATATGTATCATCCTTTTCATTTTCCTGTCCGTCAGTATGAAAGTTTGATTCCTCCGGGTTCAACCTGAATCCAGTCCATTTCTACGGTTACACCAATTTCCAACTGCGGGTCCCGAAGGTCGGGGACGGTGTTGTAGGCGTTGCCCAGTTTGAGCACTTTTACATAGACCGTGGTCTTACAATCGCGGGAGAACACGCTGTCGATAATTTCTCCATCAGGATTAGAGCCTTCCGAAGGCTTGAGTTCCCCGGCCAGGTAGAACTTGCATCCGGGCGGCACAGTGCCTTGCTGGCACTGGAAGGCAGACGAGGTGTTGTTCTGGAATTCCAGCGCAAAATGTACGGACTCGTCACTGGCTGTGGGAAGCACCAGCACCTGGGCATACTGCGACGTGTTGCCGAGGGTGATGCCACTCACAGTATTGTCATATATAAACTGAAACTCGTCCAGGTCCGATGAAATGGGAGTGAAACTGTAGTCCACCTCCCTCTGCTCCCCGATGATGATGCCGGTCAGGGGGCACCCTGCCACCGCTGCAGTAGATGCATCCAGCGCTAAGAAGTGGAACTCCACAAGCCCGACGCCATATTGCATCTGGTCCACGATAGCGGCAGATCGGGTTGCAGAGGTAACGGAAAAACCCTCCGTATAATGGGAAAGAATGTTGCCCCACGTGTAGTTCTGGGGATTATATTGTTGCGCGATATCGTCGGCCGAAGATGTCTTGATAGCGCTGTTGGCATAGTACCACAGGCTGGGTGGATAGCAGTACAGGGGCGTTGGTATGAGTGAGATGTTCACCCCGTTGAGGAGCTTTACGAACCTGTGTCCGTTCCACCACATGCCTACCGCTCCTTCCGGAATACCGTAGGTGGAAGGAAAGCCATTCGCCGCGGTGCGGGCTGTCTGAAGCGGGGTAAGGCGCTCCATAATGGCGTTGATGGCATCCGGATTAGTGCCACTGTATAGGGAAAGTGCTCCGAGGATGTTCTGTTCGAAACGGTAAAGGGTCTGGTACGAACAGGCGGAAATCTCATTCTCGGTAGTGAAAACATCCAGGAAGGCCAGGATATCCGCATCGTTCGACGCCTGGAGGGCTTCGACCACGCCATTGAGTGCCGCGATCAGGTTGTCAGCAGTCTGGCCGACGGCGCTTGCATCGGCCGTCTCAAGAATGGTTTCCAGGTTGAAGCTGATGTCTCCCGACATTTGCGGATTATCCAGTCCGGAAGGCGTCAAGACACCGTTTTTATGCTTCCCCTCCATGGTAGATACGGAACCGTTGTCCACCGCTTTTCCATATGCGAGCACCCGGTTCATGAATCGGGGAAGGATGGCTATGTTATACAGATGAGCGTTGTTGTTGGCCACGAGACCGGTTTTTCCGATCGCGGAATTCTGGATAACCACATTGCGGTCTCCCCACCTGGCGTTGCCGCCCGCTACAGGATTCGCCGACTCCGTCTTGAAAGGAATCACATATACCTGTTCGATCCCCCGGAAACCGGATCCGTCCTGGGTGATGACGGAACTCATCTTGGTGGCCGGCCCCTCTGAAACATCCCCCGGCGACCTGAGCGACAGAGCCAGAGAGATGGCATTATACGAGTCCTCGGTCCCCTCCCATTCCAGCGGGCGCACACACCCGCTGGAAAGAAGGGCCGAAAGAGCCAACAGTATGAATGCCAATCTGACGTTCATGGAATGGGCCAGATGCTAGAGTCCGATGTTATAAGTATAGCCGGTGTGCCACTTGAGGTCAACAGAGAGACCGAGCGACATCTGGGTACTGGAAAGGTTCGGTACGGTGACGTAAGCGTTCTTCAGGGAGTCCTCTCCAAGCGTGAAGGTTGCGGAGGTCACGAAGTTCTGAATAAATACACGGTTGATCTTTTTGGAGTGGCCGGCGACTTTTCCGCTGGGCACAGCCTCACTGTCGATGCCGTACACGGGAGGAATGGCGTATTTGCCGTCATCAGGCCACACCGGCAGATTGAGAACGGATGCGCTGGTAGCCGTAACGACGGGAAGTTCTGCGATTAGGTAGAAGATGCCGTCCTTGGGTACAATGTTGTCCTTGCCCCAGAAAGGATCGCCTTCGTTCTTGAACTCAAGAGCGACCCTGACCAGGGACTGAGCATCATCATCAAGTTTCTTATTGTAATTGTCGAAGACCAACGTGTAATTCTCGCTGCCGGTCGGCGTGGGGATGGTGCTGCTTGCGATAGCGTCATCGTAAACCACATACGTAAACTCGCTGCCTGTCGTGACCTTGGGGAGGAACTGCCAGTCCACAGAGTTGATCTGGCCACCGACGAGGACGCCGGTAAATGTAAGGTGAT
>Ga0310786_10003951_pt1 | contig 20948 bp, 7 predicted proteins | sample AusTroGonzalo_MG_FD_203881 | JGI IMG/M metagenome (GOLD analysis project Ga0310786, IMG submission 203881) | Bovine rumen microbial communities from tropical cattle in Woodstock, Queensland, Australia - Gonzalo_03 (v2) (version 2) | ecosystem: Host-associated > Mammals > Digestive system >... | reverse complement strand
TAGAAGTGACACAATAAGTAGTACAAAAGTAAGAGAGAGGATGTCTGTGGTGTTTGATGGGTGCTGCACCCATCTACACCCCAGATAAAGATAAACAAAAACATAAACACGGAAACACGTATCATGTATAAGAAATTGGTTGGCTTTTTGACGGTTTTATTCTTAGCATTCAATGTAAATGCTTTGGTTGCTGATTCTTATCAGACTTATCAGGCTGGTGAGACTTATGCTGGTGCGTGCAACTATGATTATTTGAGCACGTATGGTTTAAATACTGAAAATCCGGTTAATATGACACCTATATATAGATTGAATTGTGCATACGGCTCTGAAAATACTGATAATGATCATTGTGCGGTGATTGAAGAATATTGTAATCCTGGTGAATATTTGGATTTAACAGGGGCGAAACCAACTTGTAAAGCCTGTCCGCATGGTTCTTGGTGTCCAAGACGTAATTTAAGTATAAATACAGATAATGAAGCTTTGTGTGGTGGTGCAGAATATGTTTATGCTGGTGGTAAAACAGCGATAAATGCAAATCGTGAATGGAAGGATGGTAAATGTATTATAATTGTAAATGGTACAGAAGAAGAAGTCACAGATAACGGTAATCCGATAACCAAAGATAAGTGTATTGCCACATCGGTTGGTAGATGTGCATGTCCAGAAGGGACGACAACTGGTGCAAATAGTAGTTCTGGTATGAATGCAACCAGCAAGAGTCATTGTAGCTTTTATAAATTAGACCCTGGGCAACAATTACAGAGAACTGGTGATGCAACTAATGGTTATAATTTTAGTGTTGCTACTTGTGAAGCCGATCATTATTGTGAAGGTGGTATTATAGACACTGCTAATTATAGTTATAGTATGTCAGCATGTCCGGCAAAATATGTGACAGTAGATGATAAATCTTCTTCGCCTACAATGCAAGGTACATCTGATGCTGGTTCATTTAGGTGCGCTTATACTTGTCCTGCTGGTTATTATATGCATGTTCAATATAATGGGTGGAAGAATGCGTATTCTACGTGTGAGCCTTGTACAGAAGGTTATTATTGCCCTGGGGGTGGAAAAACAGGTGAACAAGATGAAAGCGGTGACGATATTTATGCAGATAAAACATATTTCATAGATGAACAGTATGGGGATACTGTATATCACGAAGATACTTATGATACAGAACAGAATAAATATACAGGTTCTGCTGATCCTGGTCGGGTTCCGTGTGGTTCGGGTAAAACTACAAATGGTACAGGCAAGAAGTCAGCAGATGATTGTGTTGTATATGTGACATGTTCAGCGGGAAAATATTTGCAGGTTTATAATACACAGCCCAGCAATTGTGTGACCACAGGTAGTGGTATTAACTGTTGGGATGTTGGTGGTGGTAGATATGCTAAGTGCGAACCTTGTACAACTGGTGAAATGGATTATTGTCCGGGTGGTACATTTACTGCTGATCAAGCCGGAGATGATGGTAAAGTTGGCGTAAATCAATGCCGTCAGCAAAATATAGTAGATTCAGATGGAACACCGATATATAATTTGAATGATTCTGGTAATAAAGAGATAGTACCAAATACAGCCAGAACGGCTTGTGTATGTCCGGACCAGTATGATGCGACTACGAATCCTAGTGGTAAATATGAGTGGGATACGGTTGCGCTGGCTTGTGTTGAAAAAGGATATGGTTGCAGACCAGGTAATCGGTATAGTTCGGATAGAATATGTTGTGGTCCTGGTGAAATGTCATATGTATATAACGATGGTACATTTGGTTATTGTATGACTTGTGAAGATGGTTGGGAAAATACTTCAAATGCTGTGTATTGTTCTGGTGTCACTATACAAATGAAATGTGATTTAAAACCAAATGGATATCGGTCTGGTTCGTCATGTAAGATATGTCCCGAAGGTTCTGAGCATGTTTTTGATGATAATGTTGGCGATTATACGAGTTGCCGCTGTGACAAAGATTTAATGAAGGCTGTGTATAATTCAGATAATACTAAGTTCCCAGAATATGGAGTTGATCCAGATATAACAGATTTGCGTTATTTTAATGGTAGTGCATGTGTTTATCATACATATAGTGTTGAAGTTTGGTATAATGATATAAAGTTAAATGGTATCACGTATGATCATGGTAAATCGTGTGGTTGGAGTGGTTCGTGTCCATATTGGAGCAAATCTTATACGTGGGCTGATAACTGGTTTGATATAAAAGCTAATCATACACCTGCTTTGCATGGATACACTTTCAGTAATCCTGAAACACCGCGTGTATCAAAATCTGGTAATGGATTTGTTTTTGCTGGTTGGTGTCGTGGAACACAGTTTTGTTGTCCAAAAGATTATCAGGTTGCTACTGTTGATGGTTTGAAGGAATGTCAGAAATGTGCAGATGGTGATAATTCGGTTGCATGTAGTGGAAATTTGTATACTGTTCCTGGGGTTATACCAAATGCAAATAATATAACTAAATATGATAAAACAGTTATAGATCCCAAGGATGTTAATGACAGAGCTACATTAACAAAATATTATGCTATGTTGCTAGAAATTCCTAAGGGTTGTGCTGCGGGTGAATATTTAGATACGGGTAGTTTATCTTGTAAAGATTGTCCAAAGGGACATTGGTGCCCAGGTGGTCAGCTTTCTGTGACTAATCCAGGTAAAAACCCATGTGATCCAGGAAAGTATAATGAATTAACTAATCAATCTGCTGAATCTGCTTGTTTATCTTGTAAAGATTTGGTAAATGTCCCTGCGGCTGATAATGCCTTGACCACTAAAAGTTCTGGTACCGAATCACATACCAAATGTGGTTATTATTGTAATGCTGGTAAATATGCTGCTGATGGAACATATAATTGTGATGAAACTTGTACTGCAAAAATGGTTGATGGCGTTTTAAAACCCGCTTATTGTCCTGGTGGAGGACCAACAAACTATGGTTATGCAAGTGCATTTTATTACTATACAGAGCCAGGACAAGGAAGATTTGTATGTCCAAAAGGCTTAACGTCTAGTGATGGTGCGTATTATTGTAAAATGCCACATTGTGATGCAAAAAAATACGTAAAATACGTAAATGGTGAATATGTTTGTGTGCCATGTGAAGAACATGTTGGATGTACATCTGGTGCTGAAGAATGTTTTGATGGAAATGATCAAAGCATATCTGGTATAACAAACAGCAACGATTGTACAGAGTTGGGTTATACATGGGATAACGGTTCTTGTTTTGATAAAAGTAATCGGAATATATCAAATATATTGACTGAAACACAATGTACTACATTGGGGTACAAGTGGGCAAATAACACAGGTTGTAGAACGTATTATTATTGCCCAGGTGGTGATAATATACCCGTATATCTGAACTATAGTTCAATAACACATTCTAGCACAGCTAAGTTGGAAGCTTGTGGTTCTGGTAAAATGGCATACCCTGCCCCAGCTGATCAGTGTTATCCAATTTATAATGCTGGAAGATATCAGAAACCTGATGGAACGTATGATGTTTGTCCTACTGGTTCGTTCTGTCCCGGCTCTACACAGGGTACACAAAAATGTCCTGCTGGTTCTATATCTGAACCAGGTGCAAGCTCTGTATTTGATTGTAAATGTTTATCTGGTGAAGACTATCAACCTGGTGGTGTTTATGCTGAGAAAGGCGGGTTTATACAATATGATACAAATACTTCTAAATATGTTTGTGTGAATACATATTTAGCTGTTGAAAATGTTAATTCGTATGAAAATGCTGAAAGTTGTTTGCAAAATGCAGAGGCTAGAGTTGTTTCTTGTCAATGGGTAAGTGATACGACTGTTAGTGAAGAAGCTCAGCAGACAACAGGTACATATAAAAAATGTACTAATAAAGCTATGACTATTTGTGAAAAAACTGATTGGAGCAGAGACATTATTGGCGTGGATACTAATAATGCAGAGGATAATCATATAGCTATATCTGATGTTTTACAGCAATTGGCATATGCGTTTGGTGGGGAAAATATGACTATACCAGAAGTGTTAGCCAGTATGACAAATCTATCGTCTGGTAATAATATTAAGCAAATTACAAAAGTTGGCAGCTGCAATTGTGCTTCTGAGTCCGAAGCTTGTCCGGAAGGTTTCTCTCATTATGATGATATAAACAATATTTGTTATGCAGCCCTAGATTATGATTTGGGTGGTGGTCATTTGGCTGCAAATACTGAAAATCCTGAACGCTATACTGCTGATGATTTGGCTGCTGATGATATCATATTGAATAATCCTGCGTTTTCTGGACATATCTTTAAGGGTTGGTGTGAAGACGATAATAGCTGTTTGTTACCAAGTGTAAATATGTCTATTGTAGAAGGGGCAACTGGTGATAAGTGGTTCTATGCAAGATGGGCAAATTTATGTCCAGAAACACATCCTTTGTATGGTGATGATGCGTATAGCATAGATCAGTGTTATAGAAATTGGACTTGCGATATCAATGATTTGGTATGCCCTGCCCATTCACAATGTTCTTATGCTAATCCACAATCTGGTACTGAATATTATCATTCTAATAATGTAAATGAACAATATGTCGATAATGAACATGTTCAGTGTGATATTCAATATACTTGTGATACTGGATATTCCGCATATCATTTGGATGAATATGGAGTTGGTGCTGGGTTGATTGCGCCAAAACCAGAAACAGATGATTTGTATGGATATCGTACAACAAATGGAGCTGATGATTATGTGTTCCCTGCTATAGGACTTCATGTGTCTCATAATTATACAGGTTTAGATAGAGGTGAGTGGTTTGTCACGTTCGCAGATGGTACAGTTGTCAAAGGTACTACTATGGATGGAACGGCATTTGTATTTAGTGAGGCTGATACGGTGCAATATTACAATCAAAACTGTTGGTGCAAGGTGACATCATATCAAAAGCCTAGTGCTGATGTTGTGCCAGTCGATTCTGCTTGGGTAAATATATTAACAGTTGGTCAGAGTAGTGAAAATACAGAATCTAGGTGTGCTAATGAATGTGCAAAAGGAATTGTAGATAATAACTTTTCATCAAATCTAGATACTGTGATTTGGTCTGCTGTTAAAAATGCAATTAGACAGTGCAAGCCGATTGATTACACAATTCATTATGTGACTAATGGTGGTGAGTGCGTAAATAATGCGTGTGATGATGTCAATTATACAATTGAATCAGAAGATATTACTTTACCAACTGTAAATGATATAGCTAAGACAGGTCAAATATTTGCTGGTTGGTATAATAACGCTACATTAGAAGGCGAACCAGTGACAGTGGTGGGACATGGTTCGATTGGTGATAAGACATTCTATGCAAAATGGACTGATGCTTCTTATACTGTCTCGTACACTTGTGGTGGTACGGCTGCTGCTAATGATACTGTGCAGAATGTGACGTATAATCAACCTTATACGGATGGTGTGCATACTGTCGCTGATATATGCAGTAAAGATTACTATACGCCAGATGCTGAATTTGTATGTGTCAAGGCGGGTTCCGAGCCTGCAGAGGCTGTGATAATGCCAGAAGCTAATGAAAATTGGAATATTGCATCTAATGTGGTATGTAATGCTGGATTTACGGCAAATGTATATAGAATCACTTATAATGTAAATGGTGGTGAATGTTCAGATAGTGCCTGTGATGAGGAAGTTTATACAGTTGAATCAGAAGATATCACATTACCAACAGTTGAATATTTGAATTACGACAATCATACATTCAAGGGTTGGTGTTTGGCGAGTGAAGATTCTGCGACATGTGCTGAAAATAACCCTGTGATTGAGGGTGTTATCACAAGAACTGTGACACCCGGTACTGGTGATGATAAGGCTCATACTGATTTAACCTTTGTGGCAAATTGGCGTGTTGATGTTTGCCCAGATGGATATGATTTTACGGATAATGATAATCCAGAGACCTTTGCTCAGACTGATTGTTATGCAACTGTGGAGTATGATACAAATGGCGGAACACCTGTGCCATCAATGATTAAAAAGTATTATGCTGGTACAGAAACATATAAATTGACAGTGGAAGAAATCCCATCGAATGTATCTAAGCAGGGACATGAATTGGTTGGTTGGTATGATAATCGTGAATTACTGGGTGATTCTGTGAATATAGAAAGTGAATTTAGTGGTGATATCATGTTGTATGCTGATTGGACACCGTATCAATATACTGTTAAATTCAATGCAAATGGCGGTAGTGGAGAAATGCCTGATCAGGAATTCACATATGGTATACAACAAAAGTTGAGACAGAATAGTTTTGTAAAATCTGGTAGCTCATTTAGTGGTTGGTGTGATAATTGGAATTCAGAAACACAGACCTGCAGCGGTACAATATACCTAGATGAACAACAAGTATCTGATTTGACTGCTGAAAAAGATGGTAGTGTGACATTGTATGCGATGTGGGAATTGAATACATATACTGTGTCTTTTGATGATACTTATGGTACAAAAGAATCTGTATTATGTACGGTTAGTGTAGATTGTGACATTGTATATAATGATGAATTCTCTAGGTTGGATTATGCAGTTGTTGGTTGGGCAACTGAACAAGGTGGAGAAAAAGTATATGAAAGCACGGATAAGATTAACCAAGCAACTGCGACAGATATTAAACTGTATGCAGTATGGGAACCGGTGTGTTCGGGTAAGTATCTGAATGTTGGTAATTATAAACTGTGCTTGTATCCAAATCCACACAGTAATCCAAGATTGGCGATTAAGTTGGCAGATGGAACGTATTATGCCAATATGACACCGGTGCCGTCAGATGTGTCTGTACCTGGTAAGAAGATGTCATCAGATGCGCCACAGAGATTACACATCAAATATGGTGATACGATATATGATGTACATGATTTAACTGTGGAATAGAATAAAATCCCCGTCACAATGCGGGGATTTTTATTATTCAAATTAGATTATGTTTTATATGAATTTTTTTCTTGCTTTGAAAAGTTTATTTGTTTTATAGTATTTTTAAGAAACCACAGAAATGGGGTTTCGGGGCTGTCACAAGCCCATCTTGTTCGGTGCGAAAGCATCGTTAAATTGATATTTCGGTGTCTTTTGCACCGTTTCTGGAATCGTCCCTGACATATAGGTCGGGGGGTCGTGTGTTATAAAACAGGATGAAATCCAAAGACCACGGAATCAATAACAAGATGATTGTGAACTCCCCGACCGCCCGAGTTTGTTTCTGGCGGTTTTCATTAAAACTGGGGGATAAGATGTTCTGTTTTAACAGTGCGATTTTACGTAAAATAGTAGGAATTTTACGTTCTGCGAAGTTAGTTTTATTTATTGTACTTGTGTTTCATGTAAATGCGTTTGCTACGGGATATAATGCGACATACGATTTAAATGGTGGTGTATTACCAACTGGGAATACAGTTTATAATGTGTCATCAAATGGTGGCGAGATTATTTTATATAAACCAACAAAAACGGGTTATGTATTTACTGGTTGGTGCGCAGAGTCGGATTATACAGCTGCAACAAACACATGTTTAAATCGTATTGATATAGATGAAAATAATTTTATTCGTTGGGTTGTACCAACCAGTTTAAATGCAAATACAACATATTTTGCTGTGTGGGAAGAAGATAAATATCAAATATCCGCATCAAATCTTAGCAATGGTGATAGCTATTCTTTTGGATTAGCTGTGACGGGTACTTTCTATGTTGATTGGGGTGATGGAAATATAGAAATAATAAACAAGACTACATCTGGAAACACTGTGTATTCTCATACATATACCGAAGGTGGTGATTTTACAATTAGAATTGCTGGTATTGAACCAAATAATATTTTTTGTTCTGAAAATCAAAGTTTAGTTGGTAGCTCTTGTACAGCATGTTCTGGTGCAGAATGTCCAACAGTTAAAACACTATATGCATGTCCATCTGGTTATGTTAATAATGTTGGATTATCAGCTTGTGTGTTGCCTACTCCTGCAACAATCAATTATGAAAATTTATCAGGTGCAACAAATAATAATCCTGCAACATACGTATCAACTGATTTACCGTTGTCATTAAATCAGCCAACACGTACAGGTTATGTTTTTGCTGGCTGGTGTTCAAGTAATAGTGCAGTATGTAATTCTTTAGATAAAATAACAGAAATTCCTGCTGGTACGACTGGGAATATAACTTTGTATGCTACTTGGATTCAAGATGTTGAACGATATTGTGAAGTTGGACAGTATGCTGAGTTTCAATTAAATGTAAATAATAATACTATAAACAGCTGGTGTGTTATTTGTAAAGTTGGACATTATTGTCCAGAAGCTGTAACTCATAAGTTTTCTGATGCTGTATTAACATCTAATTATTATGAATATCAATATTACCAATCTGGCATGATATTGTGTTCTGCTGCTGAATACATGCCATGGTATGGGCACAGTAGCTGTATCTCTTGTCCATATGGTTCAAGCGCATCTGATGATCGTATATATTGTATTTGTGGTGAAAATGAAATTTGGAATGCTAGTTACAGAATATGTGATTCCGGCGTTCCACAATGTCAATGCGGTGGAGGAAATAATAATAGTGGATGTTATGCGATTTTTGGTGGTGAACAAAATGGTGAATATTCATATTTTGAGTGTCAAAATTGTTCTGCTGGTTATTATTGTCCATATAGTTCTTTTACATCAAATATGATAGATCAAAAAGGAATTGCGGGGCAAATTCAATGTTCTGGCAATACTTACAGCAGAACTGGTGCATCGGAATGTACAGCTTGTCCAGAAAATTCTACTTCATTAGCAGATAAAACAGCATGTCAATGCAATAGTGGTATATTTAATATAGAAACGGGTACATGCGATAGTAAAATACATGTAGATGCTGGATATTATGTTGGTTTTGGAAACAATCAGTATATTGCGATAATTGAACGGTGTTCAGAGGGAAATTATTGTCCAGGGGGCGATTATGATTACAATGATGCGGTAAATGGTGTTGCGGGTAGATTTGCTTGTGCAGATGAACCAAATGGTGCAAACTTGTACAGTGAATATGGTGCTGCATCTTGTCAAACCTGCCCTGCTGGTCAGTCGGCAAATGCAAGTCATACTAGTTGTCAGTGCGCAGAAGGTTATTTGTTAAATCATGATACTATGGAATGTTCGCAATATGTTGAATGTGGAGCGGGTGATTTTGCAAAATTTAGTTATGATAATGATTATGAATATATATGTGCATCATCAAATTATAATAGTGGGTATATGCCTTGTATTGCTGGATATTACTGTCCCGGAATAAACCCAACTACAAATGAAAAATATACATATGCTGATAAAAAACTTGTTTCTGGTGATAATTATTATGTTGTTGGTGTTGAACAATGTCCAACCGGAACATACAGTGAAAATAGTGCTGTATCTGTTGAAGATTGTAAAACGTGTAATCATAGTGGTCAGACTGTAAATGCAACACAAACAGGTTGTGTATGCGCAGCGGGATACATATTGAATCAAGATACATCACAATGTGTTGATGAAACACAAATCAGCTGTTCGCCATCAAATTCTAATACCAATAATGCTAGATTTGCGCGGTTGCTCAATAGAAATGAACAAACGGGGCATTATGAATCATTTACCTGTTCTGACTGTCAAAGGGGTTATGCGTGTGATGGACAACCACAATCGTATCTTAATGCTATTCAAGTGGGTACTTTGGGTGCTGGGGTTGGCGCAGTAATGTGTAGTGGAAATACATACACCAGTGATTATGGTCAATCAGAATGCAAGACCTGCCCCGCTGGTTCAACTGTAGATACTGCAACTCATGCTACGTGTATTTGCAATAATGCAAATGAAATGTTTGATGGTACAAGTTGTACATCTGGTGTGCATGCAGACCCAGGTTATTATGTTCGTTTTACAAATAATAATGGCAATATAACTGCAAGTATAGACACTTGTGATTGGGGGCATTATTGTGAAGGTGGTGATTTTGTATATGCTGATGCAGATGAAGATGGTTATGCTGGTCGTACCCGTTGTCCAGGCAATACATATAATCCGTCTGGTGGTACGATGAAAACAAGTGTGGCAGCTTGTCTTGAATGTCCTGCAAATTCAACAGCTAACAGTCCTACTCCGCATACTTGTATTTGTAATGAGTCTGGTTATACCTTTAATCGTGATACTAATTCATGTACTACAAGTATAACCGCGGAACCAGGTGAATATATGTGTGTAGATTGGGGATTTAACGGAACAGGTTTATATTATGCGTTTAACACTTGTGGTTGTCCTGTGGGATATTATTGCCCTGGTGGAACATATACATTACAAGATATGGATAATCAACATAGTGCTGGTAAATTTGAATGTGGTACAAATCAATATAGTGCTAGGCGTTCAAGTTCTAGAACTGCATGCAAAGCATGCCCCACAGATAATCATGGAACAGGAGAATTATTCCTTGGTAATAATAGTAGTGAATATTCTTGTGGTTGTGAAACTGGTTTTTCGTGGGATTCTGCGCAAGAGAAATGTGTGTATTCATGCCCTGAATCCGCGTTAAGTTATGCCGCATACGGAAACAGTGGAATGCTGTTTAGTGTCACAACAGTGCCACATTACAACGAATCTACACAATCTTATGAATGTTTGAATGCTTGGGCTGTTGTAGATAATGTACAGAACTTTTCTGAAAGTCCGTCAGATATGTTGGCAGCAGGAACCAGTATAATGTTGTGCAAACAAACCAGTGAAGGTTATTATTTAGGTGCTTGTACTCGTGCTGTTAAGATGTGTGATATGACTGATTATGGCGCCATGTATTCCGCATGGAATGGTGGAACTATTGTAGAATTATTGTCAAATGTATTAGGTGCAAATAATTATAATGATTTGTTTGATGTGTCACGTGTAATAGACCCGTCTAATGGTACAGCTAATCAAACAAATCTGGATATATATGGTGATGAAGCTGGTGAAAGATGTGACGTATCGGGTAGTAGTGTGTCATGTCCGTTGGTGCCCCCACATTATGTAGTTAATGGCTCACCCATACCAGAAGAATATTCTACGTATCCATATCAGGGACAATTTGTATCTTTGCCAGGTGAAGCATTTATAGATTTTGATGGTAATGGATTAGATCAAAGTGATTGTGTGGCAGGATATCATTATGGATTGTTCTGGTATCCTTTGTATGGGCTGAATACAAATGCATTGACACCATCTGATGGGGTTGCATATTATATCAAAGATGCTATTGCATATGGTCAATCACAAGCTACGTATGATGCAACCAAGAATTTAAACAGAACATCTTTAGTCAGTGGTGTATTTTGTAGATATAATCCGACAACAAATAAATATGATAAAGATTGTTCAGAACCTGTTTTAATATGCAATCAAGAAGAAATAATGCATTTTAGTGATGATCAAATTGCATTGTTATTCAGTACTAGTGGGTTAATGGGACTCGCCGCTGTTTTACCTGGTACTAATATAAATTCAAATACCGCAACATGGCAAAAAGATTTATTTATAAATAATAATCCGTTGGGTGCAGATACAATTATTCCAGAAAATAATTCATGCTGTGTGTTGGGATACAGATATGTCGCGTCCCAAGGTAGTTGTGTCATAAATGAATATCAATGTAATAATGGACAATATCTTGCGTTAAGTACAAATGCACAAAATAACCAAGTATTAACCATAGAACAATGTCCTGCAAATTATTATTGCCCAGCAGGAACATGGACTGTACGTGATATAAATGCATCAACCGGATCAGCAGGTAAAATTGCTTGTCCTGCGGGTGCTACATCCACGGCTGGTCAATCAGATTGTGAATGTCTTGGCAGTTATACATGGGATTCAGTTAATAAACGTTGTTCATATACCTGTGAATCAAATAAATATTTAAATGTTTTGGACGAAAGTATGTGTGTTTATGAAACTAAACCAACAACCCCTGCTTTGGCAGCTAGGTATAACGGTAATGTTTATTGGTTGATGATGACACCAGAACAAGATAATAATTATCCAATAGTTCAGGGTTCAAACACAAAATTCAAGATTGTGGTCAATAATACTACGTATAATGTCTATGACGGAAGTGTGGTATCGGAGTAATTTTATATCGATTGGCTTGTTTAAAATAAAATCTTTATTATATATGAATAAGTGGCTTGACCAAATGCGTCAAAATTGCTATAAAAATACCAATATGGCATGTCTGGATGTGGTTTGTATGCTGTGATTAAAATAGTAAGGAAAAGAAATGAAAAATATATTGAAAATGTTGATGGGTTCTGCAAATGATAGAATTGTCAAATCTTATGAAAAAATAGTCGCAAATATCAATAAATTAGAACCAAAATATACAGAATTATCAGATGATGATATTCATAATTTGACAAACGTTTTTCGTGACAGATTGAAAAATGGTGAATCCGAAAGTGATATATCACCTGATGTGTTTGCTGCTGTGCGTGAAGCTGCAAAACGTTCCATTGGATTACGTCATTTTGATGTTCAGTTGATTGGTGGCATGGTTTTAAATAAAGGTCAGATTGCTGAAATGAAAACAGGCGAAGGTAAAACCTTGGTGGCTACTTTGGCTTTGTATTTAAAGGCTCTGCATGGCAAAGGCGCACATTTAATTACCGTTAATGATTATTTGGCTTCGCGTGATGCTGGTTGGATGGGACAGGTTTATAGATTTTTGGGTATGAGTGTGGGTATTATACAACATGATATGTCTGATGAAGATAGACGTGCTGCTTATAATTGTGATATTACTTATGTGACTAATTCTGAATTGGGTTTTGATTATTTACGTGATAATATGAAATTTACAAAGGAACAGCAGGTTTTGCGTCCTTTCTTTTATGCTATTGTTGATGAAGTTGATAGTATTCTGATTGATGAGGCACGTACGCCTTTGATTATTTCCGGTCCAGCTGAAGATACTAGTGAATTATATAGCAAAGTTGATGATGTTGTTGTTAAATTGACTGCTGATGATTATAAAATTGATGAAAAAGATAGACATGTCACTTTGACTGAAGATGGTATAGATCATGTGACTGCTTTGTTAAAAGAATCTGGTATTTTATTCGGTGATAATTTATATTCTGCTGAAAATGCTGTTGTTGTTATGCATATTCAACAATCTTTGTTGGCACATCACTTGTATGTAAAAAATGTCAATTATGTAGTTCGTAATGGTGAAGTTTTAATTGTGGATGAATTTACTGGTCGTGTAATGTCTGGACGCCGCTTTGGCAAAGGATTACATCAAGCCATAGAAGCCAAAGAACATGTTGCTGTACAACCAGAAAATCAGACTGTATCCAGTATTTCTTATCAGAATTTGTTCAGAATGTATCCTGTATTGTCTGGTATGACTGGTACTGCTATGACAGAAGCGGCTGAATTTGAAGAAATATATAAACTGCGTGTAGTATCCATACCAACAAATAAACCTGTGGCACGCGTTGATCATCATGATGAAATTTATCGTAATAAAAATGAAAAATATAATGCCATTATCAATCAGATTTCTGAGTGTGTTAAACGTAATCAACCGGTGTTAGTAGGAACTGTATCTATTGAAAAGTCAGAAGAACTAGCCGGTTTGGTTCGTGAAAAACTAGGTATAAATCCAGCTGTGTTAAATGCAAAACATCATGAATCAGAAGCAAAAATAGTATCTCAGGCTGGAGCGCCTGGAGCTGTGACAATTGCTACAAATATGGCTGGTCGTGGAACAGATATTAAATTGGGTGGAAATGCAGAATATTTAATTGCTGAATTAGATGAAAATGCGCCTGATTTCAAAGAGAAAAAACAAGAAATTACAAAACGTATTGAAGAAAACAAAGAAATCGTTTTAAAAGCTGGCGGATTATATGTTATTGGAACAGAGCGTCATGAATCAAGACGTATTGATAATCAATTGCGTGGTCGTTCTGGTCGTCAAGGTGACCCAGGGGATTCAAAATTCTTTTTAGCTTTGGATGATGATTTAATGCGTATTTTTGGAGCAACCAGATTAGAAGGTATGCTGACAACTTTGGGCTTAAAAGAAGGTGAAGCAATTACTCATCCTTGGATAACGAAAGCTTTGGAAAAAGCCCAGAAACGTGTGGAGGCTAGATATTTTGAAGCACGTAAAGAATTGTTAAAGTACGATGATGTTATGAATGAACAAAGAACGGTGGTTTATAAGCAACGTAATGATTTAATGGCGTCAGAGGATTTAACTGATTTTGCTGTTGAACTGATTGGTGATGTTGTTGAAATGGTTTGTGAAAATAATATCCCAGAAAAAGCTCATCCTATGGATTGGAATATAGAAGGTATTCACAATGATATGATGCGTATATTTGCATTAGATATTACTGATATTGAAAAATGGAAAACAGATGAAACCATAACAGAACGTAATGCTTATACTACGTTGTTGAATTTAGCAATGCATCGTTATAATCAACAGGTTGCAAAATATGGTAAAGAACTTATGCAAACTGCACAAAAACAAATGATGTTGGGTGCTTTGGATTCTGTATGGAAACGCCATTTGCAACAAATGGATTATTTACAGGGTTCAATTGGTTTGCGTGGCTATGCACAGAAAAATCCATTGTATGAATATAAAAACGAAGCATTATCTTTGTTTAGAAATACGATGCAGAATTTTAAATTGATGTCTGTGGCATATATATGTCGTATGGAATTGACACGTGCTGATGTGGATGAAACTGCAAAGCAACAAGCACAACATGATTCTGAACTAAATCAGAATTCTGCTGGGAATGATATGGCTAATTTAAATATTTCACGTAATGCTTTGTGTCCATGTGGTTCTGGTTTAAAGTATAAACATTGTCATGGAAAATTACACTAAAGTACAAAAGACAAAGGAAGAACTTTATGCCGGATTTTGTGCATCTGCGTGTTCATTCAAAAATATCTGTTGGTGGTAGCACCCTGCCCGTTGCCAGTAATAAAAAACTTGGTATATTAAAAGGTATTCCTGAATTATGCCAAGATAATAATATGTTTGCTTGTGCATTAACAGATACAAATATGATGTCTGCGTGTGCAGAGTTTTCCGATGTTATGCCTTCTAATAAAATTCAGCCTATTATTGGGGTTGAATTGTCTTTGAATCATCATAATGCAGATCCCAAGATATTGCGTGAATCATCTTTGTCTAAAATTGTATTATTAGCAAAACATCATGAAGGCTATTTAAATTTATGTGAAATAAGTCGGGTGATGTATATGCGTCAAGAAAATCACCATTTAGGACCATATATAACCTTGGAAGAGTTAGATAAATACAAAGATGATTTAATTTGTTTGTCTGGGGCACATACTGGTCCGATTGGTATGGCGGTGTTAAACAATCAAAATGATACTGCTTTTGATTTGGCTAAAAAATTTTTAAATATATTCGGTGATAATTTTTATATGGAAATCCAAAGGCATGGACTTGAAGACGAAATAAAAACAGAACCTGTATTTTTACAAATTGCCCAAGATTTAAATATACCAATTGTTGCTACTAATGATGTATGTTTTGCAACACGTTCTGATTATGAAGCTATGGATGCACTGGGGTGTGTTCTGGGACAAACTAAGGTTATAGATCCAGATAGACCACGAAAATCATCTGAACAATATTTTAAATCTATTGAAGAAATGACAGATTTATTTTCTGATTTACCAGAAGCAATTGAAAACACAGTTAATATTGCAAAACGTTGTGCTTTTTATGTTAATGTACATGAAAAGCCTTTGTTGCCACGATTTGGTGCAGATTTAGAAACGGAATGTCAGATGTTGCGTGATGCGACTATGAATGGATTAAAAGAGCGTTTAGCACAACATAATATCACAGATACTAAGCCTTATTTTGAACAAGCGGAATATGAACTAGGTGTTATTATTGGTATGGGTTTTCCTGGATATTTTTTGATTGTAGCAGATTATATAAACTGGTGTCGTCATAATAATATTTTAACAGGGCCGGGTCGTGGCTCTGGCGCAGGTTCAATTGTTGCATGGGCTTTGGGAATTACGCATGTTAATCCATTAAAATACGGTTTGTTGTTTGAAAGATTTTTAAATCCGGATCGTATTTCTATGCCTGATTTTGATGTTGATTTTGAGCCTACTGGTATTGAACATGTATTAGATTATGTTGGTGAAAAGTATGGTCGTGATTCTGTTTGTAGAATTATTACTTTTGGTAGTTTGCAGGCACGTGGTGCAATTCGTGATATTGGACGTGTATATGGAATACCTTATTCTAAATCAGATAGATTATCTAAATTGATTCCAGCAGATGCAAAGACATTAAAAGAAGCTGTGGATTCTTCTCGTGAAATGCAAGAAATTTTAGAAAATGATGCAGATATGAAAAAGGTTATTCAAGTTGCAGAAGATTTAGAAGGTTCAATAAGAAATTTAGGACAACATGCTTGTGGTGTTGTTATTGGTGATAGACCAACTACTAAAATTGCACCTGTATATCGTGACCCTGCTAACCCTTTGCCATCTTGTCAATTTGATGGTCATTATTTGGAATCTGCTGGTTTGATAAAGTTTGACTTTTTAGGTTTGGAAACTTTGGTTGTATTAAAATATGCAGTACAGTTGATTCAAAAAACACAAGGTATCAATATTGATTTAGATAAAATTCCAACAGATGATGATAAAACGATGCAATTATGGCAGTCTGGTTTAACAGAAGGTATATTTCAATTTGATGCTACATTTGTTCAACAGACATTGAAAAAAATGCACCCAACGAGTTTCTTGGAAATATCCGCGTTAAATGCGTTAAATCGTCCTGGTCCAATCGCATTTATTCCACAATTTATTGCGCGTATGCATGGTGAAGAACCAATAGAATATGTACATCCACGTGCTGAACCTATTTTAAAAGAAAGTTATGGCATTATTGTTTATCAAGAACAGGTTATGCAATTAACACGAGTGTTAGCTGGCTTTACGCGTGGTGAATCAGATACTGTGCGTAAAGCAATGGGTAAAAAGAAGTTGGATTTATTGGCTAAATTGGAAGTAAAATTTTTAGAAGGTTGTAAAAAAGAAGATACTTTGGATGAAACGACAGCAAAAGATTTATGGGAAAAGTTCAAAGAATTTGCAAAATATGCTTTTAATAAATCTCACGCTATTGCCTATTCTATTGTTGCAAATCAATGTGCGTATTTAAAAGCGCATTTTCCAGCAGAATTTTTAGCAGCATCTATGTCTAGTAATATGAATGATACAGATCAATTAGCAATATTTGTTGATGATGCAAAATCTAATTTTAATATACCTATTGTACCCCCAGATATAAATCAAAGTGAATCTAATTTTACAGTTAAAGATGGTAAAATTATTTATGCATTGGCTGCAATTAAAGGTGTTGGTACTGTTGCAACAGATGCTATTGTTGCAGAACGCGAAAGAAATGGTAAATTTAAAAATCTTACTGATTTTGCAAAACGTTGTGCGCCTATTATGAATAAACGTATTTTAGAAGCGTTTGCCAAGGTTGGTGTTCTAGATTCTTTGGAAAAAAATCGTGCTTTGATATTTATGAATGCGGATGCGATTTTGACTTATGCTAGTAAATCTCGTGAAACAGCAAATTCTTTGTCTTTGTTTGCTAATACAACACAAGATGATGTCAGTGAAGATAGATTGTTGCATGATTTACCCAAAACCGCACCTTGGACTTTTGCTCAAAGATTAGAAAATGAGTTATCTGCTTTGGGATTTTATATTTCTGCCCATCCGTTAGATCAATATAAGAATTTGATTTCAAGGGCGAAATTAGCAACCAGTGCGACCTTAGAATCTTTGGGTGATAGAAAAATGGTACAAATCGCTGTGAATGTAAATTCTTATTCTAAACGTAGAACAAAAACTGGTAAAGATATGCTGACTATAAATGCATCAGATAGTTTTGGTAATGTAGAGGGGGTCGCGTTTGGTGAAAATTCTTTTGAGTTGGCGCAACAATTAAATAATGAAACTGCGATAGTTATGTCTGGAAAAACATCTGTTCGTGACGACAGGGTTTCTATATTTGTTGATTCAATTATGCCTTTGGCGAAATGGGTTGCTAAAATTGCCAAAACTATAACCATAGAAGTACATAATCAATCTGTTTTACCGGATATCAAGAAAGCTTTGCTTACATTACCTCATGGACAAACACAGGTAATTTTGAATTTGCATTCTGAGGGTGGTAAAAGTGCTTCATTAGTTTTAAAAAACACAATTGAATTAGGTGCGACAACTGCGAAAGATTTAACTGCTTTGGGAACCAAGGTGACAATAGAATGATGAAACATATTCCTGTTCTTTTAAATGATGTTTTATCTGCACTAGGTGATATAAATGGGCGCACGATTGTGGATTGTACGTTTGGCGCGGGTGGGTATTCACGTGCTTTTCTTGAACGTGGTGCAAAAGTAATCGCATTTGATCGGGATACCAATGTTATTGCAGATGCAGAAAAATTAAAACAAGAATTTGGCACCAGATTCAAATTTATAAATAATGCATTTTCTGAATTAAATCAACTTTCAACTACAGATTTTGATGATGTTGTATTTGATTTGGGAATATCTTCTATGCAAATAGATAATGGGGAACGCGGTTTTTCGTTCCGATTTGATGGTCCATTAGATATGCGTATGGATAATCGTACAGTGATAAATGCTGCTGATTTTATACAAAATACAACTGTTGATAAATTGGCTGATATCTTATATTTATACGGTGATATCAAACAGTCCAAAATGTTGGCGAAAATATTGAAAAATAATTTGCCAAAAACAACTTTGCAATTAAAGAGTTTGATTAAAAATCAAAAAGACATAGCGCCTGTTTTTCAAGCTTTGCGTATCGCAGTAAATGATGAAATGGGACAATTAGAGTCCGCATTAGACACAGTTTATAATTTATTGCAATCTGGGGGGCGGTGTTTGTGTGTGACATTTCATTCTTTGGAAGATAGAATTGTAAAAAATACTTTTAAACAATGGACAAATGTTGTTGGTGATCCACGTTTGCCAGAAATAATTAAACCAAAATATAAGTTATTAAAGGTTTATACGCCATCAGATACAGAATTAGAAAATAATTCACGTGCTAGATCAGCGCATTTGCGGGGGGTGGAAAAACTGTAAATATCCTATTGACCAATTTTATAAATTTAGATAAAATACAATATCAAAACAAAGGAAGGAATATATGATAAAAATAATTACAGCTTTATTGTGTGTTTTTGTTGGTATAGTGTTGTTTTCAACGACTGCTGATGCTGTGTGCCCTGTATGTACCATTGCTATTGGGGCAGGATTAGAAGGCATGCGTATATTAGGGGTCAAAGATGTTTTAACTGGGATTTGGGCTGGTGGTTTAACTATGTCTTTGATTGGTTGGACTGCGAATTATATGAAAAAACATAATGTTAAGAATATTTTCTGGTATATTTTGAATATTTTGGTTTATATTTCTTTATTATTAAGTGTTTATTATATACCAGTTGGTAATCCGATTGTAAAATGGTGGGATAATTGTATGTGGGGAATTGACCAGTTTTTATTAGGAATTATTGTTGGTTCTGTGACGTTTATTTTTATGGAATTATGGTATCAACGCATTAAAAGGAATAACGGCGGTCATGCGTGGTTTCCTTTTCAAAAAGTTGTTATGCCTTTTGGTGGGTTATTGATAATGACGTTTGTTTTTTGGATGATAATTAGATATTTGCCTAGTGTTGGCATAGTTTTATGTTAAAAAATTAAGGAAGGAAAAAAATGAAAAAGAACGATAAAAAATTGTCTATGGAAGAAATGATAAAGAAATTGGATAATGCTAAAAAGGCTAATCCATTGGATTTGTCTTCTGACCAAGATTTGTCTATTGCTTTGATGAATTTGGTGTCATTGGAAGAACATTTCTTTTTCAGTGGTGCCAAAACTCAGAAACCTGGTTTTTATGATTTAATCAACACAGTTCGCAATATGCGCAAAGAATTGATGGAACGTATTGTAAAGAAATCTAGTGCTGAAAATGGTGAAGTATGGTGTATTTCTAAGCATTTGTTGGCTGCTTCTATGCGTTTATACGAAGTTGGTACCAAAGCATTGGGTGCCGGTCGTAAAAAAGATGCGTATGACATGTTTTCCAAGGCGTATGATTTGTATTCTCTGTTTTGGGGATTAAATATGGATTTAATAGATTTGTCTGGTGTGCATGAATCTGTACCTGATTTCTATGATGGTGCAACCAAGGCGTGTAATATGGCAGCTATGGATAAACAATCATCCAAAAAGTCAGGCAAAATATCTGGTGTAAAGAAATTGGGACAGTGGGTCAAGAATGCGGTAAATTGCTGCATAGAATAAGTACTTGATTTGGTTTGTCACAAAGTGGTAAAATACAAGGGACAACAGAGAGAAACAAAGTGGCGGGTTTTGTTAAGCGCATTATGAAAATACTGACGGCAGCGGTTATTGTTCCGGGGCTGGCGTTTGGTATCCAAGCGCCAAATCAGCGTAGTAGTGGTAATAATGTAAAAAGTGTTGCACATAATACTACTGATACAGATGCAAATGTTTCTATTCGGCGTTCTGCAACTTCTGTGATTGCTCGGACTGCTGCATTAAATAACCGTCAAAAAACGGTTGTGACGGCTCGTCCAGTGGTGTCCAGGGCAACGGTAAATGTGTCAAATCGTAATAGAAATCGGGTTGTTTCTGGTTCTGCTGGTGTATCTCGATCTGCTATATCAAAGTCGGCTAATTCGCGTAATGTGGTTAAAAAATCAGTTGTAAATACTGAGAAATCTGGTTT
>Ga0310786_10003950_pt1 | contig 20952 bp, 16 predicted proteins | sample AusTroGonzalo_MG_FD_203881 | JGI IMG/M metagenome (GOLD analysis project Ga0310786, IMG submission 203881) | Bovine rumen microbial communities from tropical cattle in Woodstock, Queensland, Australia - Gonzalo_03 (v2) (version 2) | ecosystem: Host-associated > Mammals > Digestive system >... | reverse complement strand
CGGCAGTCAATTACAAGCCTTGGCCACCCAAATGATTTGTGACAAGTTGAAGTGGCCTAATGAAACAATCCGCATCGACGGATTGAAACCGGAAATCAACAGAGCTAAATACCGTTATTTCCTAAGTCGTTGTTTGGATATCCAAACCATCAAGGATAAAATGGCTACTGTCCGCAAGGTTTACGCCAAGAAGACCAACTCCGAATACGCAAAAAATCTTCACCTGCGTGACAACCTTTTCCGCCAGTTTGCACAAGAGAAATTCACGCTTTCGCACAGATACAATTCTAAAGCTGAATTAGGCAGAGATGCTAACAAGTATGCTGCATTCGTTGTGGGCAGTGACCAGCTTTGGCTCCCCTCCAACATTACGGCGAATTATTACACTCTCAACTTCGTGCCCAATTACGCTGGTATTCGCAAAGTCGCTTACGCAACCAGTTTCGGTGTCACTCAATTGCCAGCCAAACAGGCCCAAATGGCCCGGGATTTCCTGCCTCGCTTTGATAGCATCATGGTGCGAGAAGAATCTGGCAAGAAACTAATAAAGCAACTTATTGGCAAGGACGTTCCTGTTGTTTGCGACCCAGTCTTTCTATTCTCGGCAGAGGAATGGGGGAAAATATTGCCCCAAGGTCGTCGCATCAACGAGCCATATGTCCTCTGTTATTTTCTCGGCAACAATCCACAGCAACGGACATGGGCAAAAAAACTGGCCGAAGCTACACATTGTAAAATTGTCCAACTACCACATCTCGATGAGTATATAAAGAGCGATGAGGGATTTGCCGACTATCCGCTTTACGATATCGATCCACTGGATTTTGTCGCTTTGATTCGTGATGCACGTTACGTGCTGACCGATTCATTCCATTGCACAGCATTTTCGACTCTTCACAAGAAGGATTTTTTCAGCTTCAGACGTTATCAGGACGACGGAACGGTTTCCACCAACGGACGCCTCTATTCCCTCCTCTCAAGTCTTAACCTTTCAGAGCGGATGCTCAACGCTAACGAGCCTGTCGAAGATAGCCTAAAAAAAACCATTGACTACCCATCCGTAAGTCAACGCATCGAACAAATGAGAGAATTTTCAATCAGATTACTCCAGAAATCAATCTATTAAAACAAATCAATATGAAGAATTATCTTTATCTTTTGATGATGTGCCTCTCCGGCATTGCCATCACATCGTGTTCGCCACCAGAAGACATTATCTATTTCCAGGACTTGACGACCACCCACCCCATTGATCTCCCTGAAATTCAGTATATAAGGGCAAAGCATGAAGACAAACTGCTGATCAATGTACATTGTCGTGATGAAAAAATCGCCAAACTCTTCAATGTAATGGGACACGGATACTATGGCGGTGGGTATAGCCGCGGTGGTGGAGGAATGGGCGTTTCGACCGACCTGCACACTTATAATGTGGATGTAAACGGTGATATAGAATTCCCTGTAGTCGGTACCATCCATGTCGGTGGTCTAACACGTCAAGAGATTGCCGACAGGGTGCGCAACATCCTTATTGAAGAAAATCTCGTCAAAGACCCATATGTTAGTTGTTCGTTTGCCAATGACTATTTCTACACTTTGGGAGAAATGGGCACTAGCATCGTCCAGATTCCCAAAGACGCGTTCACCATCATCGAAGCGGTTGCACAATCTGGTGATCTTACAATTAATGCAGAACGTCGGAAAATCAGAGTAATACGAGAAGTAAGCGGACAACTTCGCAACTATGAGGTCGATTTTACATCTGCCGAATCAGTTGTTAATTCGCCCGTTTATTACGTTCAGCAAGGCGACATTATCTATGCCGAAATGGACGAGAAAAAGCAATACTCAACCACATTGTACGGGAATACCGTTCGTAAGCCTACATTCTGGATGAGTCTGATAAGCAGTATCCTGACATTCTGTCTCACGATTTATGCATTTGCCCGCAGATTTGATTAATTAATTATTTCTTTCTTATATTATTCGAAAATTATTATGGCAACAATAAAAAAGACCAAGAAGAAAGTCGCCTTGGAGACCTTGGGTGTCTCTCCCAAAGACATGCTTGTCGCGTGTCTGGTCAAATGGCCTTGGTTCATTCTTTCGATACTTGTGTGTTTAGGCATAGGACTCCTTTTCCTGCTACGCACTCCACCTGTATATCAAAGAACTACGACCCTACTCATCAAGACTGAAGCCAATTCCTTGTCTTCTGAAGTACAGGCTTTAGGCGGAATGCCCGGCTTGACGAGTATGTTCCAAGCCAACAACAAACTGCAGGACGAGCTTATAACACTACGCTCACCAATGACTGTAGAAGAAGTAGTGAGCCGTCTCAGGCTCAATATCGTATATACTACGCGCCAGTATCTTCGTGACTACATTCTATATGCCGAAGAAATTCCTGTAAACATCTATTTTATTGACCTTGACGACAACAATCAATGCAGATTCAACTTCAAACTCGAAAATAACAAGTTCTCAATTTCCAATCTCCCCGGCTCCAACGGAAAAGAAAACCCGACGGATGTAATTGTCGGAAATCTTAATGACACTATCAAGACCCCTATCGGCCGTATTGTAGTCAAGCCCTCGGTTTACAGCTCGAACAAGGCACAAGATTTCGAGTGCGTTGTTACCCATTACCCACTTAGGGCTACAGCAAACTCATTTGGAGGAAAACTTAGGGTATCTGGTGGTAGAAATGGCTCGTCACAAGTAAGAATCACCATTCAAGACGAACGAGCTCCGCGTGGTGACGAATTTCTGAACACATTGATCCAAGTTTATAGTGAAAACTGGGTAAAGGAACACAACAAGACTATCAAAAGCACGTCGGACTTTATCGAACAACGTCTCGGCATTATCGGAGGAGATCTTGGAAATGTGGAAGAAGATATCACCGAGTATATGAGCAGCAGCCTGGTTCCAAGTTTTGAGACCGCTGCAGGAACTTATTTTCAAGAAGCAACTGCGGCCACGAATACACTTGACAATATTTCGAATCAAATAACCAACATTCGAAACATGCGTTCAGGCATCGCAGGCAACGACTCTTATCAACTGCTTCCCGTTTCCTCTGATTTCCCGGCTGAAGTCAGCGCACTTATCTCGTCATACAACTCTAAAATCCTGCAACGCAATAACTACATTGCCAACAGTAGCGCAACCAACCCACTGGTTCAAGATCTTGATGTCGAACTCAATACGCTTAAGTCTGTCATCCTGCATTCCATTGATAATGCACTCCAGTCTCTCTCGACGAAGCAGATGACCACCCAGATTCGACAGAGTAACAGCAATGCCAAAATGGCCAGCAATCCACGCAAGCAACTTTATTTGCAGAATGTTGAACGACAGCAGAAAGTCAAGGAACAGATTTACCTTTATTTGCTTCAGAAACGCGAACAGAATGAACTGTCTCAAGCTTTCTCTGCATACAACACCCGTCTGGTTGACCCCCCCTCGGGAACTGGAATTCCTAGTTTCCCCGACAAACGGATGACTTTATTAATAGCTCTTGCTTTGGGATTCTCACTGCCAGCGATCATTATCATCTTACATTGCTTAATGAATAACAAGGTTCGTGGTCGCAAAGACATAGAAGTTCTTTCAGCGCCCTTCCTTGGCGAATTGCCACAAAGTATAGATCAAAAGAAGTCACAAAAACTCAGGCACTCTTCTCACCCGACTGTTGAAGTGAAGGTTGATAGCAAAAATGTTATCAACGAAGCTTTCCGAATTGTCAGAACCAATCTTGAATTTCTCGGTGACGAAGAAAGCCATCCTCAGGTTTATACCCTTAACTCATTAAATGTGGGTTCTGGCAAAACATTCGTTGCCATCAACCTGGGTGCAAGTCTTGCTTTAAACGACAAGAAGGTTTGCCTAATTGACTGCGATGTGCGCAAGGCAAGCCTAAGCCGATTTGTAGGTCGTCCAAAGAAGGGACTTTCGGATTATCTGCGTGGCAAATATACCGATCTTGATACTTTGTTGTGTCCAGTTGAAGGATTCGAAACTCTTCAAGTTCTTCCTGTTGGAGTCATTCCTCCCAACCCCGTCGAATTGTTGCACGGCAAACGACTCGAAACATTGATCGAAGAACTACGCAAACGCTATGACTTCATTTTGCTCGACTGCCCGCCTACCGAAGTTGTAGCCGATGCACAGATCGTCAATCGAGTGACTGATGTTTCCCTTTTCGTAATTCGTGTAGGTGTCATGGATCGACCACTCCTATCCGTTGTCGAACAGTATTATAGAGACGATACCCTCAAGAATATGGCTGTAATCTTAAATGGCACCGAAATAGTCAACAACAAGTATGGCTATGGTTCCTACGGTTACGGGTACGGCTATGGCTATGGGTACGGCTATGGGTACGGCTATACCGATGAGACATGAAAGTCCTAATCGTATCGACAAACCTCTCACACCCTACAGATGCCGGGAACAGGGCTGCCATCATGGGGCAAGTCCAACTTCTAAAGCATCTGGGGTGTGAAATACATTTCCTATTTGTTGACATGGCACTTCGTCAGGCTGACGAGTCGGAAATGCAAGAGTATTGGGGCGATCATTATCATGTATTCCATCTTAATCCTTTATCAAAAGGATATCGTGTATTAGTTGACAAGATAAGAAAACACTGGTGTCATGGATATTGGCATTGCGACGACCATTATCCTTTCGGATTGGAAAGCTTCGTAGAAAGACTTGATAATAAACTGCATTTTGATGCGGTTATCATCCAATACATGCGACTATCAAGACTCTTTACTCGATGCAATATCCCAAGAAAAGCAATATATACCCATGACGTATTTTCATATAAAGATTTAAGAACAGGCGCTCCCTTTTACGAGACCTGTAATGCTCACGAAGAGGCAAAAGCACTGCAGCGATGCCCCACTATTTTTGCCATACAGGAAGAAGAAGCAACATATTTCGGTTATCTTGCGCCCAAAAGCAAGATTTATACCGTTTATAACCATTTTAACTTTCACCATCAGCCTCCGACCGAAAACAAGAACATCCTTTACCTTGCAAGCCGCATGGAATTCAATGTCGCTGGAATACTTTGGTTCCTTGACGATGTATGGCCAATGGTAATAGATCATGACCCTACCATAAGACTTATCATTGGTGGTACCGTTTGCGAAAGGATTCCCGAAGGCAAGTATGCGAATATTGAGTTATTGGGTCGAATAGATTGTCTTGATGACTTCTATCGGCAAGGTGACGTTGTCATTAACCCCGTATTTCAAGGGACAGGACTGAAAATAAAAACTTTTGAAGCCCTTTCATTCGGCAAAGTAGCCATCGTACACCCTCATAGTACACAGGGAATCTATAAAAAGGATACGGCGCCTCTTTTAGTCGCTAAAAATCCAATCGACTGGGTCAATTTTATCTCTGAAATTTTTATAAACAATTATCAAGTTCTAGAAATAAAAAGGAAAGACGAAATTTACATTCAAGAAATGAACAGTTTTATCTGTTCACAATATGATTCTTTTTTGACAAAATCAACCCTGTAGGTTGTTGACAAAATTCATCAGCCAAACCTTTGTGGAAGAGTATGGGGTTTTGCGCTTTCTTTTTTACGTTGAAAGACTATGAGTCCAAACAATACCGCTAAGAACATTAGTAGGTTTTATCTCTGGTTCATTCCTATAATCATAGTATCCAAGATTGTCCGATGGACGGTGATGTATCAAAAACTAGTATTGATGAGCATCGGCAACGGAATGATCTATCGCATATATTTGGGAATGTATCAATTCAAAGTGTCAGGTCTGTCTCAAACCAGCAGTGCATCGAGTGTCGCAGAATCGAATGCTGGTGCTTTATTTGGTGCTCTCAATTTTTTCAATTGTATCTGGTTGGAGGATTGGGAAATATACATATCCATTGTATATAATATTTTCACGCTTATAATGGTTGTGGATTTCTATAAGCGAACTCCCCAAGCCGGCACAAGAGAAAACATTTTTGTTTATTTAGGTGTTGCCATTCTCAACATTTTCTGTTTCTGTCTATCGAAAGAGCCCTATCAGATGTTGTTCTTCTTCCTAATGGCAATTGCTATTATAAAAGGCAAGACATATCAACTGAAGAGCATTCTCCTTGTCGGAGCGTTGTTTCTGACTATCCTACTATCCAGAAAATACTATGGATTGGTACTCATCTACTACTTTTTTCTTCAATACATCGTCCGTTATTTCTTTGACCACATTGACTTTCAGTCCAAAAATGGAAAAAAGAAACTGGTGTCGAATATCTTCTTTTGCTCAATCATTATAGGTGTTTCATATTTCTTTCTGTTATCATATCTTTCAACAAGTAACGAGGATACCTACACAGAAATGATGAACGCCAATTATCGAGACATGAGTCGAGCCTCAGTCGCTGATTCAGAAATCGTTCCAATATTTCCCAAAGGAAATAGATTGTTCGCCACCTTTGACTACGTAATCAAGATTTTTCGACTGATGTTCCCTTTTGAGCTTATTATTAAGGGAAGGATTAAATATTTTTTCTTTATTGCTTTCCAAGTTCTCTTGGTATTGTTCATCGGTCGAGCCTTCATCAACCGAAGGAAAAAGGCCATAATATCCGAGGAAGAAGAGGAAGAGGAAGAAGAGGAAGTCGCAGCAACCATTGATGACAACATCGTCGAAAGTGATATTGATAAAGATTATTACGAGGAAATAGAAGATATAGAAGAAGAGGAAGTTGACGAAGAAGAAGACATGATTCAAAAAGAGGAAGATCGCCGATTAACCAGAACTGCTGCCTTATATCTATATTTGGCATTCTTGCTGTGTTCGGCAGCTTTCGAACCAGATTTCGGCAGTTGGATTCGTCATCAAGGTGTTGCATTGCCAATTATCCTATTGATACTATAACGCCCCATAATTACTCATTATTCTCCATTATGATTCCAAAAATTATTCATTATTGCTGGTTTGGTGATGCCGAGAAGCCCACTTTGATCAAGCATTGCATCAGATCCTGGCGAAAAAGACTTCCCGATTATGAAATCAAGGAATGGAACGAAAGCAATTTTGACATAAACATGGCGCCATTCTGCCAAGAAGCATACGCTGCCCGAAAGTATGCTTTCGTGGCCGATTTTTGCAGAGTATATGCTTTGGCCACAGAAGGAGGAATCTATATGGATACTGACATTATCGTTCTGAATTCCTTTGACAAATTCCTTGATTATTCCTTCTGTTCATGCCAAGAATACCAGCCCTGGATTTTCGACGATAAAAGGAATTCTTATTTGGACTCCGAAGGAAAAAGACTACCAGGTATCACTGAATTCATTCCGGGCATGGGTATTCAAAGCGGAGTGATGATGTCGGAGAAAGGCAGCCCCTTTATGACGGATTGTTTGCAGTATTATCAGTCGATTCATTACAAGCAACAAGTATGGAGCGATATTGTAGTTTGCAGAATCCTAAGTCGGCTCATGGAAAAGTATGGATATCGTTATACGAATGACACACAACTCCTTGAAACGAACATTTTGGTCGAAAATCCTCACGTATTTGCAAATATGACAACCCTAAATGCAAATTCCTACGCATGGCATCTATATTACAGAAGTTGGGGAAACGGGTTTAGTATCAAACAACAATTACGTAACCATTTCACCCGCATCTACTTGCTTGCCCAATTGATCTTCCACAAAAAATTCAACCTGAAACTTGTTTATAAGATTCTTTCTTGAGAAATATGGCCATTAGCTCTACCGAATCCAAAGCTATTGGGTTGCTGAGATTTTCGTTAATTATTCTCATCGTATTTGGACACATGCGTCCAAATACGGTTAGTATTCAGACTGCAAATTTCCCACTTTTTTCTGGACATGGCTTGTCAAATGTCATAGCTATAGTTTTATCATATTTGCGTGTTACGAATCAAGCATATTTCCTAATTTCCGGATATCTTTTTTGGAGAGGCATGGAAGGATGGGACTGGAATGTGTTTGCAAGGAAAATAAAAACACGAAGCAAGACATTGTTTGTGCCATATATTCTATGGATTGTATTTTCAATAGGTACCTTTGTCGTTTATTTACTATATCAAGACTTTAAGAACGGGACTGCTATTTCCAATGTTCTCGAGTATCTGAACAGTATCGGTATCAAGGGGTTCTGGGATTATAACGTCTGGGGTCTTGACAAGACCGACTGGTTAGGTCGCCCGACTCCCAATACAGCACCATTTGTCCTTACATTATGGTTTGTAAGAGACCTTATGGTTGTCACTCTATTTGCACCTCTCTTGTATTTTTTATTTAAGAAGACAAGGGTTTGGGGTATTCTTCTGCTAATGTTCTGTTATATATCCAAAATTTGGCCACAGATTCATGGCTTTTCCATAGAAGCATTCTTCTTCTTCGGAATGGGCTTATATATCTCTATGAATAGGCTCACATTGATTGGTGTTGCTGAACGATTGAAAATTCCCGCAATTATCATTACCTTTTTTACTTTCTTCATCTGCCTATATTATGGTGGTAACAAGACCCCCGAAGGTCGGCTCATTTTTCCAGTATTCGCCGTCAGTTGTATTTGGATCTACATCTTGATTGCCAAATTCATTACAGAACTTAAAGGCTTTGAACTGGCACCATTGTTAGCCAAAAGTACCTTTTTCATCTATCTCTTTCATGCTTGTCCCATTGCTCACATTAGTTCTGTCATGGCCAAAACCAACACAATCATTTATACTTTTGTCCATAACATCTCTGCACCTTGGATAGTATATTATCTGATATCTCCGTTTGTTATTGTGGCTATCTGCCTTGCAGTTTATTATGTTTTGCAACGCTGGAGCCCCACTTTGTGCAGTCTGTTGACTGGCAGCAGAATGCCCAACACAACAAAGTAAAAAATGAAGCCTAACGCGATGCATTGGCTCTGCGGCCTGCTAGTAATACTTTCAACCTTTGCCTGTACCATTACTGGCCAAGTAGGCTTCCATAATTTGTTACCCGTCCATACACTTTTCTACGGACTGGCCACGCCTTTCTTCCTAGCTTGGTTCGGCAAGTATAGCTACAATGCCCCTTTCTCTCTAAAGGTCTTGGCAGGAATCCTTGCCTTGCTCTTCTCACAATTCGTGACAGTGGGTGGCAGTTTCTACGTCGTCCACAGTTGGGCATTATGCTTCGGAGACTGGAGAGCCGTCTCGGTCTGGCTCCTCCGAAGTGTCGTTTATGGCTATGTTTTCTATCAAATTCTTTTAGGTATCCTTTGTGTCCTCATTAATTTCCAAGCCTCATCCGACACCTCTTTCCATCTCAATTATCGACGATGGTTCATACTGATAGTTGCCGTGAGGCTCATAGCGCTTTTCTTTTTCTACCCTTGTGTATTTGGATTTGATGCTGCAGTCGGTTTGCGCACCTACATGGATCCAGATTGCGCTACCTGCAACCATCATCCTTTTTTCATTCAGTTCATACACGCTCTGTTCTTCTCGATAGGCAAAGGTTTTGGGCATCTGTCAGTGGGAATGGCGTTGCTTTCATTACTATCGATACTCTTCTCAAGCACTATTCTTATCTACGGGCTGCATTTGCTGAAGCTAAGCCGACTCTCCCGTCGTTGGTTGCTGGTTATTGCCTCCCTCTATGCTTTCTTTCCACTCTACCCTTATCTCAGTGTCAATCCCACTAAGGATGGACTCTTTGCCTATGCCTTTCTTCTATATTTGTTAACGCTTTACGAACTGGCTATTACCCAAGGCACCAATCAACTTAGTTCCCGCTATTTGGTTCTCCACAACCTAGCCATCCTATTGGTCTGCTTGACACGACATCAGGGAATTTACCTCGTAGTATTTGAATGTGTGATGTTGCTGTTTTACTATCGATCTTTTTGGAAGAGCCTCCTGTTTGCTTTCATCCCTTCGCTATGCCTAATATTGACTTATAACCACCTCCTTTTGCCTTATTACAATGTCGAGCCAGGAGGCAAACAGGAAGTCTATGGGACGCTTTTTCAACAGACGGCACTATACCTTAAACGATATCCAAAGGATGTAACACCAGACGAACAGGCTTCCATCAATAACGTGCTCAACTGCGAAACAATGGTTGCCAAATACGTCTTTGACAAGACCGATGGTGTCAAAAACGATTACAAATACAACCCGTGGTACAGACCATACGTCGGTGCACCATCAATGTTCCGCCACATCGACCATACTAATGAGGCAAATGATCTCAAGGCTTATCGTTCTGCCTGGCTCTCTATGGGCATTAGACATCCCTTAGTATATATTGAAGCCACATTGGCTGTTACGGCTGGCTTTTTTTATAATTTCAACAGGCTCATTCTTGAAACATCTCCCAATTGGGCAGCAAATCCTGCTGCCATTACTCCAGAATTCCATTTCGCCCATTTCAACACAACTGCCAGAATCTATAATCGTCGCATTTATTCCTGGTTCAAGTATCCTGTTATCAATTGGGTAATTGCCATCCCTTATTATAATTGGATTGCCATCATCCTCCTTGCTCTGTTATTCTATAGAAAAGATGTTAGAGGTTTGATCATATTCCTACCTGTATTATTATCAATAGGCATTTTACTAATTTGTCCAATGATTTACGGTCGGTATTCTTACCCAATAGTAATATCCCTACCATTGTTGTTGGCATATATTATTTCGTCAAAAGATTTTCGTAAATCTATAAACTGAAAACCAATGTCAAGAATAGCTGTCCTGATACCTTGTTACAACGAAAGCAAGACCATTGCCAAGGTTGTGTCAGACTACAAGGTTGCATTGCCTGATGCTGACATCTTCGTCTATGACAACAACTCCAAAGATGACACTGACAAGATTGCCCGCAGTGCTGGAGCTATCGTTAAATACGAGAGTCGTCAAGGCAAAGGCAACGTGATACGCACCATGTTTCGTGAAATTGATGCCGACTGCTATCTGATGATTGATGGTGACGATACTTACCCCGCCGAGAATGCGGCTGAAATGTGCCGGTTGGTGCTCGAAAAGAAAGTCGATATGGTGATAGGAGACCGTCTTTCGTCCACTTATTTTGAAGAAAACAAGCGTCCGTTCCATAATTTTGGCAATACATTGGTGCGTGGCCTCATCAACAAGTTATTTCATGCAAATGTGAAGGATATCATGACCGGCTACCGCGCATTCAGCCGCCCCTTTGTCAAACATTTCCCCGTGCTTAGTCAAGGATTTGAGATTGAGACAGAGATGACCATTCACGCATTAGACAAAAATTTTCATATTTGTGAGGTCCCAGTTCAGTATCGCGACAGGCCCGAAGGCAGTGTTTCAAAACTCAATACTTATAGCGACGGACTGAAAGTATTGATGACCATTGCTCGACTGTTTCGCGAATACAAGCCATTCCTATTCTTTTCCATTTTGGCTGCACTTTTCTTAGTGATAGCCCTCATATTGTTTATTCCTGTCTTTATGGAATATCTGCAAACCGGACTGGTACCTCGTTTCCCGACGCTGATTGTTAGCGGCCTGCTGGCTCTGTTAGGCTTCATGTTCTTCTTCTGCGGCATCGTTCTTGACGTTGTTGCACAGAAGCATCGACAACTGTTTGAAATACTTATGAACAAATAATTTCTTTCTATAAAAGCATAGATGAACCCCAACGATAAGATTTCGCATATCGAACCCAAGAAGAAGTGGCTCGATGTGGACATCCGAGGACTTTGGCAATATCGAGACCTATACATTATGTACATTAAGCGCGACATTGTCACGCAATACAAGCAAACCATCCTCGGCCCATTATGGTATGTAATACAACCCTTGCTTACCACAATTATGTACATGTTTGTCTTTGGTGGACTGGCTGGTATTTCGACCGATGGCATCCCGCAACCACTTTTCTATATGGCAGGCATTACACTCTGGAACTATTTCAGCACCTGTTTTGTCGCCTGTAGCGAAGTCTTCAGCCACAATGCAAATGTTTTCGGCAAGGTCTATTTCCCGCGTCTCGTCGTCCCGCTTAGTTCCTGCACCAGCAATCTCATCCGCATGCTTATCCAACTGGTAATGTTCATTGCAATATACATTTATTATATAGCAACTGGCCAATTTACCGCCACACTTTCATTGTCTATTCTTCTTTTCCCGCTTTTCATCCTAATGACGGGACTCCATGCAATGTCGTGGGGTTTGTTATTCTCTTCATGGACCACCAAATACCGCGACTTAAAGTTCCTCATCAGTTTCGGCATACAGCTCTTCATGTATGCTACACCTGTCATCTACCCATTAAGCTTTGCTCCTGAGCGCTATCGCTTCATCCTCGAACTCAATCCTCTCACTCCCATTTTTGAAGCCTTCAAATACAGTTGTCTCGGCACTGGTACTTTCTCTTTTGCTGGATTACTTTATAGCCTCATCTTCCTTGGTGTCACCATGTTCTTTTCTGTGATAATCTTCAACCGAACAGAACAAAGATTCATGGATACCGTCTAAATGACAATACAATTATGGATAGAAATATAGCCATTGAATTTCAGCATGTCGGCAAACAGTATAGATTAGGACGAGTGGGCACAGGGACTCTTAGCCACGATTTGAACCGTTGGTGGCAAACCTCCGTTTTAGGCAAAGAGGATCCCTATCTCAAGATTGGTGAAACCAATGATCGCACTACCAAGGGACACTCAGACTACGTATGGGCTCTGCAGGATATCTCCTTCAATGTCGGAATTGGCGATGTCGTTGGTATCATTGGCAAGAATGGTGCCGGCAAGTCAACTCTTTTGAAACTACTGAGCCACATCACATCCCCTAGTACCGGCAGCATCGACTATCGAGGAAGAATTGCCTCCCTTTTGGAAGTAGGCACTGGATTCCATCCTGAATTAACCGCACGTGAAAACATTTACATGAACGGTTGTATTATGGGAATGACCAAGCACGAGATTAATCGCAAGCTCGATGTAATTGTCGAATTCGCTGGTGTAGAACGATACCTCGACACACCCGTCAAACGTTTCTCTTCCGGCATGACGGTCCGGCTTGGTTTTGCTATCGCTGCGTTTCTTGAGCCTGAAATTCTAGTAGTCGATGAAGTTCTTGCCGTTGGTGATGCCGAGTTTCAAAAAAAAGCCTTAGGCAAAATGCAAGAAGTAAGCCAAGGTGAAGGTCGCACTGTGTTATTTGTAAGTCATAATATGGCAGCCGTTAGACGTTTGTGCAATAGAGGTATTGTACTTAATAATGGACAGATGTATTTTGATGGCACAACAAGTGATGCAGTTGATAAGTATCTGCAAATTGGTATTGAAAAGTATGCCGCCACATCTGTTTCCGAACTGCCCAGAATGTCCAAATGTTCGGATAAAATACGGTATTTGGATGTAGAATTCTTAGATAAAGAAAACAATCCTATTCTTCCTCGCAGTGGCGGTTTTTTAAGAGTCAGATTTAAGATCAATGTAAAAGAAACGTATGATGGTTGCGGGTTCTCGATGGCGATTTATGATGCTATGGGAAGTCAAATGATGACATTTCCGACATATGCTCTGATGGATGATTTCCATCTTGAACAAGGCATCCAATATGTTAGTTGCGATATTCCTCGATTACCACTAACCCTTGGTTGCTATAAAATCGGTGTTTGGGCCGGTGTTAAAAGAGAATCAGCCGATCACATAGACTCTCTTATACCATTGGATGTGCAAGATGACGATTTCTTCCGAAGAGGCAGAAATGTCTCCTCTGTCACTACCGGTCGCGTTGTTCTATGTGATTACAATTGGAATATTAGTTAAATCCTCATTTTATTATGTTGTACAATTCCGGTATAGGGGAAAAAGCGTTTTCCGTTATGGGTCTCGGATGCTGGAACTTTGGAGGCCAATGGAATAAAGTATCTGAAACGAATGCCATTGAGATTATTCGTTATGGCATAGACCATGGCATAAATTTTGTGGACGTTGCCGAGTCATACGGAATTCCTGACGGAGAATGTGAAATACTCTTAGGAAAGGCCCTACAAGACGGTTACCGAGAAAAAGTCTTTCTTATTAGCAAAGTCGGATGGTATGGTCGCAGGACTAGTAATCATTTTTATGCCAAGCCATCTGCATACGACAAGCTAATGCGTAAGCTATATAATCGGCTTAATCATTTCAAATCAGTAGATTTGGAAAAACGAACACCGGAATTGATACGTCTTTGCGGTCAGGCTTGTTGTGGTCGATTGAAAACCGATTACATCGATTTACTTTTATGCCATGACGGAGCGGCCAATGACATTCCCGCATTTATTGAGGGTTTCAAATGGCTAAAGAAAGAAGGATTCATAAAATATTATGGAATCAGCACAGACTCTATAGATAAACTCAAGGAATTTTATGACTATTCTGAAGGTGAGTGTGCTGCTGTTGAATGTGATTATTCTCTTCTTAACAGGACTGCAGAATCCAAACTATTCCCTTTTTGTGAAACACACGGCATAAAAGTATTTACCCGTGGCACATTGGCATCTGGTCTGCTTTCGGGCAAATACGATCTTTTGACGACTTTCAAGGAACCAAGTCGCCTCTCTTGGAATGAAGGCGGAAAGAGCCGTGCCCAATATATACGTAAAATCAATCAGATAGAAAAAATCAAGGCAGTAATCGGCAACGAACCTTTGCCTGATGTGTCTTATAAATATGCCTTCTCGCAGTATAAAAATATTTCCGTAGTTTTTGGCTGTACCAGTATTGAGCAAATGAAAAATAATATAAATATTGGAGACAGTTATTTAGACGAGAATATTTTGTTAGCCCTTAACAAACAGCGTTTATAATTCCAGTTCTCATAGGCATCAATCATTGGTCGATGACCAGTAGTTTTTTATTCAATTCCGAAAAGACCCTTTGTTGTGGATGTTCTGCATGTGCATCAGTCTGTGCTCATCAGGCCATCTCGATGCAGGAGGATGCCGAGGGCTTTCTCTATCCAATCATCAATCAAGACCAATGTGTCGGGTGCGGGTTGTGCGAACAAACCTGCCCGATGGTGGGCGATCATCACGCTAATACAGGCATTGGGCAGAAGTCCTATCTCGCCATCTCAGACCACGAGGAACATTACGCAAAGAGTGCCACAATTGGCATATGTTCATTACTGACCAAACTCTTCATCGAGCAAGGAGGATGGGTTTATGGCGTTGCACTCGACGAGACAGACTGGAAGACATACCATATTTGCATAACCGACGATGCTGGACTTGAACGTATCCGTAATTCGAAATATATTCAGAGTAATCCTCTTAACTCATTCGCCGAAACAAGAAAGTTGCTAAAACAGGGCCAAAAGGTTCTGTATATTGGCACACCATGTCAAATTGCCGGGTTGAAAGCCTATCTGCACCACGATTTTGAAAATCTCCTAACGATTGACCTTATCTGCCACGGAACATATAGCTACAAACTCATCCGAAAAGAGGTTGATTATTGGGAACATCGTCTTCACGGCAAAATTTCCAATTTCAAGTTCCGCAGCAAAAAGCGATCGGGAGGCGTTATCAACTTCGATTTGAAGAAATCATCTGGCACAAAGCACTACGAATTCTACGGCCCTTATTCTCCCACCTACCGCTGTTATGCCTACAATGGTGACGGGATAAACTATAACCTGCGCACCAGTTGCTACACCTGTCCTTTTAGGGAACGAGGACGATATGGTGACATTACTGTGGGCGATGCATGGTTTATTGACGCTTCTAAATTCCTCAACACAATTATTGATTGGAAAAAAGGCGTTTCCCACTTCTTTGGAAACACAACAAAGGGCAATGAGTACATCCATCAAATTCTCCCTATACTGAAATGGATTGAGATTCCATTAGAAGAATCATTCAAACAGCCCGCAGTTTTGCCTTCCTTTCGGGAGATTCCTATTGAAAGAGAACAGATTTATCATGCCATTGACTCCGACGAAGATTATGGACAAATAGTCAAACGTCTGCTCCATACCGACATCGAGAAACTGTATGATGAAGATCTGCGAAAACAAAGAAAAACCGAGATGAAGAATTTTGTCAAGAAAGTCCTCCTTATCGATAAATACAAAAATCTTAAGACAAAAATAAAACCTGGGTGGGAATGGTGGTTCACCAACAGTTTCCTATACAATTTCCCAAGCAAGCGATTCCGAAACTACATGCTAAAGAAAATGGGAATGACGTTTGAGGGTGATGCCAGAATCTATGCCGGATTCCACATTCGCAATCCCCGTGGCATCGTATTAGGCAAAGGAGTATCGATAGGGCCCAAAGTGTTGCTCGATGGCCGGAAAGGGCTCACCATCGAAGAGGGAGCAGTGATTGGTTATGGTGCCATTATTTGGACATTGAATCACGACTACAACGACATACATTTCTGCGGCAAGGGAGCCCCGGTGACTATTGGCCGTCGGGCTTGGATCTGTAGTAATTCCATTATTTTGCCAGGCATTACTATCGGAGAGGGTGCAGTGGTGGCATCTGGAGCCGTTGTCACCCACGACGTGGAACCTTATACCATCGTCGGTGGAATACCCGCCAAAGTTATCGGGAAAAGGGCTGAGAAAGCTTATGATTATCTATATCGAGCTGATAAAGATTCGCTACATTTTTGCTAGTTTATTATAGCAACAAAATTTTTGTCTCAACAGAATGAAGATTGGAATACTGACATATCATTGCCCGCCAAATTTCGGAGCTCAGCTGCAAGCCATCTCTATGGTCGGATTCTTACGAAGATCGGGGCATGAGGTGGTTGTAATAAATTGGTATGCTAAAGATCTTGAAGAGATGTATTCCCATCGCATACCATCCCAACAAATCCTATGTCACAATCAGTTCGCTCAAGAGTTCCTCCCCCTATCTCCCAAATGCCAAAAAGAGGAAGAACTAATCGAAACAATAGACACCTTAAATCTTGATGCAATCATAGCCGGAAGTGATGCCCTATTCAAATACATTCCGCTTGACAAATACCGGCATTTCAGCAAACGAAAGTTCAAATATATATATAACTTCATTCCACTTTCGTGTGAACGGTTAGATGGCAATCCTTTTTTTGGTGCCTTCGTTGGTAGGTTGCGAAAACAGATTCCTGCCTCTACTTACGCAGTCTCTTCACAGAACTGCCCTTTCTTATCAATGACGAGAAAAGAGAAGCGAGCCATGAAAGAAGCGCTGTCGAACTATCGACTGATTTCTGTACGTGACAGTTGGACAAAACGGATGATAGAAAACATCTCCGGACGTAAGAATATTTCCGTTTATCCTGATCCCGTCTTTTCATTCAACCAAAACCGTTATTTTTCTATCCCCTCTAAAGAAGAAATCATCCAGAGATACAAGCTTTGCGAAGACTATGTGCTATTGAGCTTTAGTGATAGGCATTCGACCAGAGATTATATTCATTCTCTTGCAGCAGAAGTGGAACGAAGGAGATTACAAGCCGTAGCTTTGCCGATGCCTGAAAAACTATTCGCTCCAGGCATCAGCAAGTATATTGAACTGCCTCTCAACCCGCTTGACTGGTACGCGCTAATCATCCATGCAAGAGGTTTTATCGGCGAACGCATGCATCCGATTGTCGTATGCTTGCATAATGCGATTCCGTTTTTCAGTTTCGATGAATATGGGACTAAAGAAAAAAAATCATTTTTCTCAAAAGAATTGGTTTATAATCCATTATCAAGCAAGACCTATTCCATTGTCTCCGAAGCTGGATTTCTTGGCAACTTATATTCATATAAAGGAGCGGGTGTCCTGCCTTCCCCGAACATTGTGATTGACAAACTCCTTTCTTTCGATAAGGCCAAATGTCAAACCTTTTCCGTACTAAAACAAATGTACTACGAAAAAGGGATGAATGAAGTGTTAAGCTCATTAGAATAACATGGTTAAAAAGAACATCCTTTTGATTGTACCTTGGCTGCCCTTCCCATTGAGTAGCGGTGGGCATCAAGCCATATTCAATGGTATAGAAGCCCTCAAGGATGACTATAACCTTTTCATCTCCTATCCCGACAACAATACTACAGATGACCAACGAAATAGGAGCATATTCCTCGAGGAGATAGGAGGTAATATTCATTTACTCCCTTTTTTCATTGACCAAAAGCAAGAGAAAATAACTCTGTCTCAAAGAATCACAAGCAAATTGCATTCTTTGCTCAACAGAATCCATAAGCCGAAAACTAAGCCCAACAACCCTTATTCCTGGTGGATAGAAGAACTGTTACCAAAGCCCAAAGCCTTCATTAACCATGTTGCTAAGATTATCGCTGACCACAATATAGATGCCGTGCAATGCGAAATGGTTCGTAACCTGCCATTTGTGCTATCTCTACCATCCAGTGTTAAGACAATATTCATCCATCACGAACTGGGCTTTGCTCGTCACAATCTCGAATTGAATTCATTGTCAAGCGACTACTTTGACGGACAAGCCATCTGCAATTGGGCAAAGTGCCTGGAAATAAGTCTGCTGAACAAGTTTGACCATATCGTCACATTGTCTTCCACTGACAGTAAAAAACTGAAGGAAGCAGGTGTGACAACAAAGATATACAATTCCTTTGCCACCATCAAGACAACGGCTGTCACTGATTTCAAATCTGATAATCCTTACGAACTTAGTTTTATCGGTCCAGACAACCATTTACCGAATCTCGTCGGACTCAAATGGTTTCTCGACAACTGCTGGTCAAGCCTTCTCCAAAAGGATGCAAACTATCATCTGAAAATCATCGGAAGATGGACTGAGACGAATATTTCTGCGTTTTCCGCACAATATGCCAATTTGTCTTTCCTTGGGTTTGTTGATGACTTGAAATCCGCACTCCAAAATACAATATTGATAGTGCCTATCACCATCGGAAGCGGCATACGGATGAAGATACTCGAAGCCGCGAACTTGGGTATTCCTTTTATCAGCACCACAGTGGGAGCTGAGGGCATCCCCGTCATAAATGGAACACATTGTCTGATTGCTGATAACCCATCCGAGTTTATAGATGCTATCCTTCTCCTCAAGGATGACAAAAAACGAATGATGTTCATACGGAATGCTCATCAAATGATACAAGAAAGATATTCCTTGGAGGCGCTTCGACAAAATAGACTTGCATTATATTCCTCCATCTTTTCTCTATCATAAGCTTTTTTCTCTAATTGTATATAACGGCCATTTCTGCCAAATGAATCCAAATAGAATCCTTGTTATTATCGTCACTTACAACGCCATGCCTTGGGCGGAGAGATGCTTCAACAGTTTGCGCAAATCCACCATCCCATGCGATGTGCTTGCCATTGATAATGGCTCCACCGACGGATCTCAAGATTATATCCACACTCATTTCCCCGAAGTGAAATTGATAAAGAACAAGGAGAATCTCGGTTTTGGTCGTGCTAATAACATCGGATTGCAGAAAGCTTTGGATGACAACTATGAATACGCTTATTTACTCAATCAAGATGCCTGGGTCTTACCCGACACATTTGAAAAATTAGTAGCGGTAAGCGAAGCACATCCCGAATATGGCATTCTGAGCCCTATGCAGCTGAAAGCCGACGGCATACATTTCGAAGAAAGATTCGGGAGGAATGTAATCACTCGTCGTCAAATTTTCCCTCCCTATTTGATTGAAGATATGTTCTTCCATCGGGTTAAAGAGGTCTATGAAGTCTCGTTCGTCATGGCAGCGCACTGGCTTATAACATCAAAATGCCTTTCTACTGTCGGCGGTTTTTCACCGACATTTCCCCATTATGGAGAAGACGACAACTACCTGAATCGCACCAACTATTGGAAATTCAAGATTGGCATCGTTCCAGTTTCTTATGCAATCCACGATCGAAAAGACAGCTCCTGGAGTCCAGAAAAAGACATGTATGTCAACGATTACATCGGCACACTTGTTTTATGCAGCAATCCGATTGGTAAGGAATCCTTGAGAAAAAAGGGATTCTTACTCCTGAAACGTGGCATCCGAAATCGAGAAATAGGTTTGATAAAATACGCTTTCAGACTTTGGAAAACAAGTAGTAAAACAGAAGCTAATTACAAAAGAAGTTTGAAAAAGAAGGCATTTCTCCGATGATATTCCTTTCGACTTGTCTCTTGTATCAATAATTCATTCGACATATCAACAGGCTATCAATTGACTAACACAAATGACAACCGACATCATTGAACGTTACATAATTAACTTCAAATCACCTTGTCATTTGTATTGTGGACTCAACAAATCCACAGTTTTTCATGAAAAAAGTGAATTACTTATTCTTTTTTCTCATGAAAACAAAAGAATTTGAAAGATATAATATATCTTTGCATGCTTTCCAGCAGTTCTCCAAAAACCTCCCTCGTCATTTTGAGGCTGGTATTTGATTATTTGTGAAGAAAAACCAGTAATAAAAGACCAATACAAACCTAAAAGAATGAAAAGGATCTGGCTCTCTATCCTCGTATGTCTGCCAAGTTTGGCTGTTGCTAAAACGGAGACTACCCTTTGCTTCAACGAAATCATGCAGTCTAACATCGACTGCCTTTTGACCAACCATGACTTTCCAGACTCATGGGTCGAACTTTATAATCCAACCAGTTCGGCCATTTCACTCAAAGGCTATTACATCGGTGCAAGTAGCGATGTATCCACTGCCTATAAAATAACTCAAACAGTCTCTATTGCTTCCAAGGGGCGTCTTTTGATCTATTGCGACAAAGAAGCAACCGGACTGCATACAGATTTCCGTCTTGAATCTACGAGTAGTGGAACCCTTTATTTGTTCAATGCTTCAAAAGCCAAAGTTGCTGAACTCTCTTATCCCGCTATGCCAGCTCCTAACATCGCATACGGTCGCAAGTCTGATGGTGAAAAGGATAACTGGGGGTGGGAACTAACTCCAACACC
>Ga0310786_10003947_pt1 | contig 20963 bp, 14 predicted proteins | sample AusTroGonzalo_MG_FD_203881 | JGI IMG/M metagenome (GOLD analysis project Ga0310786, IMG submission 203881) | Bovine rumen microbial communities from tropical cattle in Woodstock, Queensland, Australia - Gonzalo_03 (v2) (version 2) | ecosystem: Host-associated > Mammals > Digestive system >... | reverse complement strand
GCTCCGCACCGCCGATATTCACATCCTCGATATCCGTGCCCTTGGAGAAATGCTTCACATTGGCTGCACAGTTGAAGACAGTATTAATTGACAATTGACAATTGACAATTGACATTTGCTCCATGATGTCCGAAGTGACATCGCCGTTGACTACGAACAGACGCTTGCCGAACAGATCGTCGAAGCGGCGGTTGAAGTAGTAGAACAGCAGGTTGCGCAAGCGGCGCTCGGCGTCCTGCTGACCCTTGCCGCGAACAAGGCAGGTGATAGAATTTACGATTGGACGATTTACGATTGACGATTGGTTGTCTGAAAGATGCTCAATCAGTTCGTACAGCACGTGGATACCCAGATAGCCCGTGGCACCCGTGAGCAGCACATGACCTAACTGCCTCGGCTGACCGGCAACGAAAGTTTCCAGCGTGTTCTGCCTGATAAGTTCATCAATGGGCTTGTAATCGAAATCGGTGATGGTGGTGTCGGGCGCATTATCGCCGCTGGTTGCTTCGCCATTCGTCACAAGCTCCGCCAGTTGTCGCGGCGTAGGATGGCTGAACAAGTCGGAATACGCTACATGCTTGCCGGCTTTGTCCGCCTCGATGATGACGCGAGTGACCATAAGCGAGGTGCCGCCCAGTTCGAAGAAGTTATCGGTAGCGCCCACTTTGTCCATCGACAGAACAGTGGCAAACGCATCGCAGAACAGTTTCTCTGTATCGTTGGCCGGTGCTACGTACTCGCGGTCGTCGGCCGTTATCTGCGGTGCGGGCAGCGCACGCTTGTTCACTTTCTGGTTCTGATTGAGCGGTATGGCATCTATCTGCATCGTAGCGGCCGGCACCATGTAGGAAGGCTTGCGCTCCTTGATGAAGGCGTTGAGCACCGGTGCTTCGATCTTCAGATCGCTGACCACATAGGCAGCGATGAACTTACCGCCGTTGGGGTAGTCGAACGCCTGCACCGTAGCATCCTTGATGCCCGGGAACTCGCGGATAACCGTCTCTACCTCCTTCAGTTCGATGCGGAAACCGCGTATCTTGACCTGTCCGTCCCGGCGGCCTACAAACTGTATGTTGCCGTCAGGCAGGTAGCGCACTACGTCGCCAGTCCTATACCAACGTTTATAGGCTTCGCTGTTTATAGCTTCGCGTTTATTGGCTTCGCCGTTTAGCTCGACGTAGACCTCGGCGGTCTTCTCGGGCTGGTTGAGATAACCACGGCTCACCTGCGGACCGCTCACCCACAGTTCGCCTGCAGCACCGAGCGGCAGACGCTGACGGTTGGTGTCCATGATCATCAGGCGCAGGTTGTCCAGCGGACGGCCGATAGGTATGTGCTGCTCGTAGTTGCCAAGGCAGTAGGTGGTGGTGAAGATGGTACATTCGGTAGGTCCGTAACCGTTGTGCATCTTGTAGTGGTCAGGCGGCGTGAGGGCAGCCAATGCCTCGCCACCTACGGAGAGATGCTTGAGGCTGTGGTTGCTCACGTTCGTGGCAAACTGGAAGCCTACCTGCGTAGTCATGAACGAATGCGTGATACCTTCCTCGTCGAAATAGCGGTTGAGGTCAGGCAGATTGAGACGCATATCTTCGGATATGATATATACCGTAGCACCGGTAGTGAGCGCCGGATACAGATCCATCATGTTGGCATCAAAACCGAACGACGCGTATGCCGCCACCTTGTCGCCGGCGTGCAGGTCGTAATAGCGCTTGTACCAATGGCAGAAAGCCACCAGGTTGCGGTGCTCGAGCATCACGCCTTTGGGCACGCCCGTAGAACCGCTGGTATAGAGCAGGATGAACAGGTCAGACGGCTTGGGCAATTCAGTCTGTATTCTGTCAGGCGTAGCCGGTCTGTATTCTGTCAGGTTCTTTGTCAAAAGAACCGGTCCTGTATATTCGCTCACAATCGGACGCAGCTCTTCGTCGGCAATGAGCACCGATGCGCGGGCGTCCTTCATCATGAAGTTCAGTCGCTCGGCAGGATAACTCGGGTCAAGCGGCTGATAGGCGCAACCGGCCTTCAGCGCACCCAATGCCGCCAGCACCATCCACTCGGAGCGGTTGATCAGGATAGATACGACAGGCTCCGCTAATCCACTAACCACTAATCCGCTAATCCGAGAAGCGATAGCGTTGCTTCGTTCATCCACCTCGCGGTAGGTCAGTTTACGATCCAGATATACAACGGCTATGTTGTCAGGCGTCTCGGCTGCCTGCTTGCGCCAGAGCGAGAGAACGGTCTGCGTGTCGTCGTAGGGCACGTCGGTTTGGTTGAAGCTATCCAGCAGAGCTATCTGCTCCTCATTGGTCAGGATTACCGACCGCAGGGCGGCGTCAGGTGCTCCGGCGAACGCGTTGATCGCATTGCTGACCGAGGTCGCCAGCGACTGCATCAGCTCACGGCTGTAACGGCCGTTGTCGTACTCGATCGCCACACTCGGCTCGCCGTCCACCTCCATGATATAGAAGGCTATCTTGAACTTAGGAACGTTCAGCTCCATGCTCTCGGTGCTGACCGGCTGACCGTGTACCGCATAGCGGCTGATAACGCCTATCTGGTAGGCGAACATGATCTCCGCCGTCAGGTTGTAGTCGGAGGCTATGCGCGCAAACGGATAATCCTCATGCGCCAAGGTCTGCTCGAAGGTCTGCGCGGTCTCACGGATGAACTCCGCCACGCTCTGTCCGCCAATCTTAGCGGTCAGGGCGAGGGTGTTGACGAACATACCCATCGTATTGCTGATACGCAGGTTACTGCGTCCGTTGGAGATCGTGGTGATGCACACATCGTCGGCGTTGGCGAACCGCGCCAGAGCGTAGAACACCGCTGCCAGCGAGAGGGCTGCCGGCGTCACGCCTTGCGCTTGCGCCAGTTGTTCGGCTGCTTTCCACTCAATAGGCGCAGAGACGTAGGCGGTCTCACCTTGCGGCTTGGGGTTCGTCAGGTCGGCGGTCAGTTCGGTGGCGCCGTCGGTCTCACCCAGCCGCGAGCGGAAGAACTCCGCGGAGGCTGCAAAAGCGTCGCTTTCTTCCGCTGTCTTTTGTTCGGCTACAAACTGCGCATACGAACACATCTCGGGTTCGATGGCTTGACCGTCCAACAGCGCACATAGTTCGTTGAAGAAGATATCATAGGACGCACCGTCGCATACGAGGTGGTGAATATCGCAATACAGGTACAGCTCCGCCTCGGTGCGCACGATGGCAAACCGGCAGAGCAGGTCATTGCTCAGGTTGAACGGACGGACGAACTCGGTCTTGTAGGCGTCGGCTTGTTCTGCGGTCATACGAAGGCTCTCGATCTTCAGCTCGCCCTTCTCTACGGTCTGGATAACGCCTGTCTCATTGGTGCGGAAGTGCACATGCAGCTCGGGGTGGTTGTCCACTACGGTCTGAACAGCCTGACGCAGCGCGTCGTCGCTGACCTCAGCCGGCAATTGTACGCGCATAGGTATATTGTAGATCGTGGAGGTCGGGTTCTTCATGCATTCGAAGTACACGCCGGACTGAGCGTAAGACAAGCCTACCTCCATCCCCTCCCTAAAAGGAGGGGTGTTTATCGGCGCCGTTTCTCCCTTCCCTTCAGGGGAGGGCTGGGAAGAGGCTAACATCGCCTTGAGAATCTCATTCTCAATGGCTTGGATGGTGATGCCTTTGGTGAGCTGCTTGGAGTCAAGCTGGATGCTGAAGCGCTTGAAGACCTGCGTAGCGAGTTTGATGGCAGAGATGGAGGTCAGACCTACCATCCTGAGGTCGGTGGTGATGCCAAAGTCAGCATTGTTCACAATCTTCTGCACCATGGCGTGCAACTCCTCTTCCAGCACATTCATCGGCGCACTCACTTCTGATTGCTGATTGCTGACGGCTGATAGCTTAGGAGCAGGTAGTGCTCTCTTGTTTACTTTCTGGTTTTGGTTGAGCGGTATGGCGTCTATCTGCATCGTAACGGCAGGCACCATGTACGGCGGTTTGCGCTCCATGATGAAGGCGTTCAGGGCTTGGATATCAATCTTCTCGTCGCTGACGACGTATGCGGCGATAAACTTGCCCCCACCCTCCTGGTCAAACGCCTGCACGGTGGCATCCTTGATGGCCGGATATTCGCGTATGACGCCTTCCACCTCTTTCAGCTCGATGCGGAAGCCGCGTATCTTGACCTGTCCGTCCTTACGGCCGACGAACTCTATGTTTCCGTCCTCACGGTAGCGGACGATGTCGCCGGTGCGATAGACGCGCTTGCCGTTCCATTCTACGTAGACCGCCGCTGTTTTCTCGGGTTGGTTGAGATAACCCATGCCCACTTGCGGTCCCGCTACAATCAGTTCGCCTGCTGCGCCCCACGGCACTTGTTTGCCATACTTGTTGATGATGAACAGTTCAACATCATCGTTTGGTTTGCCGATGGGGATGTTCGGCTCGTTCTTATCGACATAGTGGCTGCATACATAGACAGTTGTTTCCGTCGGGCCGTACCCGTTCAGCAGGCGGTACTTAGGCGGGTTGAGACTCATCAGCTTCTCGCCGCCCGTTCCCAGCCACTCCAGGCACGGTACATCGGGATAGTTGAGCACCATCTGCGTCGCCATCTGCGTGGTCATGAACAGGTGTGTGATGTTTTCTTTGATGAGGTACTGATTGATGCCCTCCAAGTCAAAACGGATGTCATCTTGAATAACATGAATCGTAGCACCTGCCCATACGCACGACCAAAGGTCGAACTGGTAGGCATCGAAGCCGTAACCGGCATAGGTTGCGTAGCGCGACTGAGACGTAAGGCCGACATGCTTGACGTTGAAATTGATGAACGAGCAGAAACTTTTCTCACTGAGCATCACCCCTTTCGGTAGGCCGGTTGTACCGCTGGTATAGAGCAGCACCAACGCTTCGTGACCGGTGTATTTAGAGGCATCTTCGCGCATGAAGCTCAGGCGGTCTTCCGGATAACTGCTGTCCAACGGAAGTTGGGTCAGACCGGCTTTGACGATAGCCAATGGCGCCAGCACCATGCGTTCGTCACGCGGCACACTGAAGCCCACCACCCGCTCGCCGCAACGCACGGTATAAGACGGGTCGATGGTGTCCGTCAGTTTGTCCACTTCGGCGAAGGTCAAGCGTTTGTCGCCTGCCACGCAGAAGATGTCGTTTGGCCGTTCGGCTACGTGCTGCTTGAAGCGTTCTACCAGTGTCGGCAGTTTCTCTTCTTTGATTTCGGGGTTGAGGGCATTGAGCCATTTGACTTGCTCCGCATCGCAGTACTCGATGTCGCGCACGCACTCCGCTGTGGCCATCGAACGCAGGATAGCGCTGTAGGTCTTGGCGAGCTGCTGCATGTATGAGTCGGAATAATCGGCGGTGGAGTACGCCATCTTGAGGGTGTATTGGTCGTCGTGCTCGAAGAGTTCGCCGCAAAGTTTCCAGCCGGGTGTCGGTTGCCTGAGGTCGGTATAAGGCACCGGCTCGCCATCCAGATGCAGACCACGTTTGTCCGCCAGCACTGCACCCTGATAGACGAACATCACCTGATTGTTCAGCCCGAGGTCGCGCACCGCATCTTGATAGGCGTAGTACTGGTATTTGCGCGTGAGGTCGGTTTGGGTGCTGAGGGCGGTCATGAGTTCGCCAAGCTTGGCTTCACCGGCAAGGCGGATGAACACCGGCAGGGTGTGCACCATCATCGAGGCGGTCATGAGTGTGCGGCGGTCACTGCGTCCCCAGAAGACCGTGCAGAACGACGCTGCCTCTTCGGCAGTATAAGCCGCAGAGAGCAAGCCCCACGCGGCTTCCGAAATTACATGCTCCGTCACGCCGAACCGCTTGGTCAGCGCCTGCATCTCGGCTTTGGTTACCGTGAGTGGATAGTGCTGATATCTGATTTCTGATATCTGATTTCTGATTTCCGCCTGCGGCAACGGCAACGACTCCACTTCGGCGGCGTCGGCGAACTCCTTCGCGTACCACTCTTTCGCTTCCGCCATCATTGCCTCGTCTGTGCGCTGCGTTTCTTCCGCCTGCGCCACAACTGCGCCGTCCAGCATCTCGCCGGCAGGTTTCGTGCCGCTATACGCACGCTCGATCTCTTTGAGCATCAGCGCAATCGTAAATCCATCCGCCAATACATGATGGAAATCCAGATAGAGATAGTTTAGAGTTGAGAGTTTAGAGTTTAGTGTAGTTGAGAGTTGATAGATTTCAGCGCGGTACAATCTTTCCCCATGAATGTCCATCGTGCGGGCAAAGCTTGCTTGCGCCGCCTTCCACTCGTCCTCGGTCACCTGTAGCACATCTACCTTTACGGGCAGACCTTCTACGGTATAAGGCACACCGTTCTCATCTTCCTCTATGCGCGAGGTAAGATACGCATGCGCACTAATCGCCTCGCTGACTGCTTGCTGCAAGCGCGATATATCTACGTTCTCCGGCAGCGGAAACAGCACCGGATTCTGGTAATTGACTTGTTCGTCAACGGACGTCTGACAGGCGTAATACACGCCCAACTGGCTTTGACTTAACGGGCTTTTCATAGCAACTTTCACCTTTCAATTTTACTTTTCAATTTGAAAAATGTTCATAAATCCGCTCATGCGGAATATATCCGTTACATCCTCGTTCAGATGGGTGATACGGATCGAGCCGCCTTTGGCTTCGCTCGCGCGCTTGAGCTGCATGAAGAACCGCAAACCGGCGGAGGAGATATACTCCATTTCGCTGCAGTCGATCTCAAGGGATTTATCAGCCAGAGCCAGTACCTGCCCGAGCTCGTCGGATTGTTCGGTGGTGGCGGTGGTGTCCAGTTCGCCAATCAGACATACGCGGGTCTGCTCACCGTCGGGAAGAATATTTATTTTCATATCTGTAAAAAATTAACTTTCAACTATCAATTATCAACTGTCAACTATCAACTATCCATACGGCTTCAGCCGATCGTTCGAGGCTTAGCCGAGATAAGAACTATCAACTATCAACTTAATCAGCGTCAACTGATTCGTGTCGTCCACGCGCCGGTAGCGCATTTGGTCAACTATCTGACGTATCAGGCTTATGCCCAGCCCGCCCACCTGCCTTTCGGCTACGGCGTCGGCGTTGGCTACGTGTGCCGTGGGGTCGAACGGCACGCCGTCATCGGTCAGGCTGATATGCAGGGCTTTAGCTTCGGCATCGTAGGTGAGAGCAAGCGTTATCTCCGTTGCGCCCGAGTGGTGCAGGATATTCACCACGGCCTCCTCGGCAGCTACCTCCAGCTTCTTCAGCGTGCGCTTGTCTATGCCCAGACAGGTGCCGTACTCATGTATCACCTGACGGAGCACCGGCCACTGGTCTTCGTGGTTGGGCACGCGCAGCTCGGCGGGCTCAACGGCACTCTGCTTGCGAATCGTCATGATCGTTATATCGTCGGTCGGCTCCGCACTGCCTATGTACGCCTTTACCTCAGCCAACAAACCTTCTACCCCTCTATCCTGTAGCGCAGCGTCCTCCACACTCTTACCTATCACCTGTTGCGCAATGTCCTCCAACCGCTTCATGCCCAGCATCTTCCGCTCCGCGTTACGCGCTTCGGTCACGCCGTCGGTGTACAGCACCAGTGTCTCGCCCTGCCCGAGCAGGTAACCCTGCTCCACAAACCCGTACGACCCGTCATAGCCCAGCGGTATGTTCGGCTCCAGCTCCAACCTTCTCACCTGTAGCGAAGCGTCCTCTGACCTCTCACCTCCTACCTCACGCTTCACACTTCTAACTACTATGGGCGCGCAGTGCCCCGCATTACAGTACAGCAGCTGTCCGGAGGGTATATGCAGTCGGCCTATCAGGGCTGTGACGAACGTCAGCGAGGGGTTGTTCTCGCTCAGCACCTCGTTGATCTCCTCCATCACATGTTTGGGCGTGTGCGCGTGTCGTCCTACGGCGCGGAACAGGTTGACGGTAGCACTCATGATCATCGCTGCCGACACGCCCTTGCCGCTCACGTCGCCGATGATGAACCACAGCGTGTCGCCATCGCGGTGGTAGTCGTACAGGTCGCCGCCCACTTCGCGCATAGGCAGCAGTGCCGCCTGCAGGTCGATTGTCTCATCCTTAGGGAAGTCGTGGCGGAGGATGTTCATCTGGATGGTGTGGGCTATCAGCATCTCCTTGCGCATCACCTCGCGATCCAGCTCCACGCGTGCGAGCGCCTTCTCCTCGCGCATGTACCGCCATACCAGCCAGCCCAACAGCGTTATACTGAACAGCAGCACGCAGAACGTGAGCAGACTGATCCAGCCTATGCGCTGCCACATGATCTCCTTCGGCACTACCATCACCATGCTCATTTCAAACGGCGACAGACGGGCTTTCGTTATGAAGTCTCCCCGCTCGTCCTCCTCCTTCGTCTGACCTATGTTCATCAGCAGTGCCCCGTGCGAGTTGTACAGCCGGCACGCCGCCTCGTCGTACGGCTGGCTGTCCTCCAGCGCCTTCTGCAGCCACTCGGCAAAAAAATCCACACCCACCACGCCTACCGTCTCGCCGCTCGGCAATACGATCTTCAGCGAGTTGGTGAACACCGGACGGTGCCAGTTGGGATCGGTGTACGCCGGTGTCCAGAAGCTGCTCGTGTCATTGTCCATGGCGCCTGTGTACCACTCGCGACGCGTGTAGTCCATCTCGTCGCCCATCTGCATGTGGAGTATGCTGGTGCCTTCGCGGTACGCGCACGGTCCGTACAGGCGGCTGCGGTTGGCGTAGTAGCCCGGCTCAAAGCCTATGTAGCACGATGCCACGTCCGGAAAGCTTTCCAGCACCTTGTCGGCAAGGGCGTATATGCTGTCAGGCTCGTTCAGCATAGCCAGCGTGAAGCTCGCCATCTCATACGTCGCGTCAATGATGTCGTACAGGTGCGCCGTGCACGCCTGCTGACCCTCGCGCATCTCGCGTTCCATGTGCTCTTTGATGCGCTCCGTCTCGCGCGTGTACGAAACCACGAACTGCACTGCCATCAGCAGCGCTATGACCAATGCTCCTACTATGGGTAATGATTTCCTGTTCACGTGTTTTTCTTTCGTCCGCACAACTGACATGCGGAACGGGGCTTATTCTTTGAGGGCACAAAGTTACAAAAAAAATTGCACATTTGCAAATTTTTTGCCAATATTTCTTCGATTTTTATTTTCACGTGCCCTGTTTCTACAGTGTTCCGCCGTTTTTTGCTGCATTTCGCCGCCAAGCATGCCCGCGAAGTGCAACAAGAGTGCCGACGGATGACCGGCATTCGGCGCAGGGGAAAATGCAAAAATCGGGGCTTTGACTCGATAAAACCCTGTTAAAACCTCGACAAAACCCTGACGAAGTCGGACGGATCGCGTTCGGCAATTCCGCGCGTCCGCAACGAGCCTACACCTATGTTGCACGACACTTCGTCGAGGGCAAGCCAAGGTCTAAACAAGGTCTAACCAAGCTTTAATGCAGCTAAAAAATGTACAAAAAACAATTATTTATTCATAAAAATTTGCAAATGTCAAAAATTTTTTGTAACTTTGTAGCGATTTTGGGAAATGTGTCCTTTGGACACCCGGTTGTACTATGACAAATGATGGCAAATCAAGCGGTAACGACAGTAAACCAAACGGACGGCAAAGACAATAAATCAAAAGCAAAGACAACCCCCAAAGAAAAAAACAATAACGCAGATAATCACAAAAATCATATACGGTATGAAAAAGCTATTTCTTGTTCTCACGGCGCTGGTAATGAGCCTGACGGTGTTCGCTGATCTCAAGCCACAGCGCGTAGTTGTTCTGGGTGACGACCCGATGATGGCTTCCGACGAGGCACTGGGAGCAGTCGGTTACGCAACCGCCCTGCAAGGGCTGTTCGACGATCAGGTGACAGTGGACGTACAAGTGTCCCCCACCCTGCTGCCCGATGATCCGGCAGCGTTGCTCGAACCCGTACTCAAGGGCGACATAATCATGCTGTGCAAGCTGCCGTTAGCCACCGCAACCGAGCAGGGCGACGAGCGCGTGCAGTCGGACATCTACGCCGAGCAACTGGAGGCCATTCAGAAAGCCGCCCAGAAGCGCGGTGCGAAAGTCATCTGGCTGACGCAGGCATGCCCGCGGTACTTCACGTACGACAGCGTGCAAGTACACCGCCAGGGCGTGTTCCCCGAGACCATCCGGCGCATGTGCAAGCGTGACCTGCTGCCGATAATTGACGTGGAGCAGATCGTGTTCGACTGGCTGAGCAAGCAGGGCTTGCATAGCTCCGCTGCGTCGTTCCTGCCGATGGAGCCGGCTATCCCCGCTGCCGCCGAGAAAGCGTCACGCGAAGGCCTGCTGCTCAACGAGCAGGGCGCACGCGAAGTGGCTGAGCTGATAGGCGAAGCCATACGTGCCGACAAGAAGAACCCCTTACAAAAACGCCTGCGTTGATGAACAGAAGAACAATCGTTTTCGCAATCCTGCTCTGCGCTGTCCCAATGATGGCGCAGCAGCTGCCCGATCCGCACTTCGAGAACTGGTCGGGTAAGTTCAAGGACGATGCCCAGCTCATCGACTGGCACGGCTCGAACGTGACGCAGATAGGACTGAAGTTCACCTTCATGTACCAGCGCCCCGGCCGTACGGGCAGCTGCGCCTACGTTACCGACCGCCTGATCGGCGCGCCGAAGCTGAACCTGGCTGCCACCGGCCCGGGGTACCTCAGTCTGGGCATCCCCTGGCAGTACCTGAAAGGACTGAACCTGAACAGCGCGACCGCCGGAACGGAAGGCGGCATGGCGTGGACGTACAGGCCTGACACGATGGCCGTATGGGTCAAGCGTCAGGGCGAGCATACCGACAAGGAGGATTTTCACCTGCTGTACTACGCATGGTCAGGTACATCCAAAAGCTCGAAGTACAAGAACAAAGCCGGCAGCGGCACGACCACCGAGCGCATCAACGAGGAGAGCGACATACGCCGGCTGACCGACGGCAACGAGTTCGGCGTGGACGAGCCTGCACAGCAGGTGGCTGAAGGCTGGTACAGGGCACGCGCCAAGTACGACGAGTGGACGCAGATCAAGGTGCCCATCTACTACCTGAGCGACGGACGCCCGACGATGTGCAACGTCATCTTCTCCGCCGGCAACTACCCCGCTTTCCGCGCCAACGACGGACTGTATGACGGCAACTGCCTGTACGTGGACGACGTGGAGCTGATCTACTCCGCCCGGATCGACCGGCTGCTGATCAACGGCGTCGAGTGCAAGGATTTCAACCCGGGCAGCGAGAAGGAGCAAGTGATACGCCTTGCGGACTTGAAGATCGGAGAATTTGACGATCTGAAGATTGAGGGACTGAGGGGCATAGGCTCACTCACGAACATCAAAGGCCAGACCGCACAGTTCGGCGGACGCAAGCTCGATAGGCAGGAGATGGTCGTAACGCCCGGAGAAGTGAACGGCAAGCCGTGGGGGATAACGGTGAAAGCCGATGACGGAAGCAAGACGCGGACGTATACATTGAAAATTGAAAAGTGAAAGGTGAAAGGTGAGTGAGTGGTCGTTGACAGAGCAGGTGCTGTTGGGCGTGTTTGCAGCAATGTGGTTGTACCAAGTGTACTTCTACTTGCGCTATATACTTGCCGCCGTGCGACGCACCAAGCCAAAAGAAACTGTCAACTCTCAACTGTCAACTGTCAACTCTCAACTTCCCGGCGTTAGCGTAATCATCTGCGCCCGCAACGAGCAGCTGAACCTGCGCGACTACATGCAAGCGTGGCTGACGCAGGACTACCCCGAGTACGAGGTGATCATCGTGAACGACGGCAGCGAGGATGACACACGCACGTTCCTTGAGTACTGGCAGAAGCGCTACGCGAACCTGAAAGTGACCTTCGTGCCCATAGGTGCCAAGCTCAAGTCCACCAAGAAGCTGGCTATCACCCTCGGCGCCAAAGCCGCACAGTACGACTACCTGCTGCTGACCGATGCCGACTGCCGACCCGAGTCCACGCACTGGATCAGCGAGATCATGACGGGCTTTGACGGAGAGCCGCGCAAGGACATCGTGCTGGGTTTCGGAGCGTACTTCTGCAAACGCGGCATGCTGAACCGGATGATCCAGTTCGACACGCTGTTCAACGGTCTGCAGTACCTGGGCATGGCAGCCGCCGGACGGCCGTACATGGGCGTAGGACGCAACCTTGCCTACCGCAAAGAGCTGTTCTTCGCACACGGCGGTTTCTACGGCCTGATGGACAACAAGGCGGGCGACGACGACCTGTTCGTCAACCGCGAAGCCACCGCCACCAATACAGCCGTGGTCTGCACACGCGACAGCCTGACATGGTCAGTGCCCAAAGCATCGCTCACCGACTGGCTGCGGCAGAAACGCCGGCACCTGGGTGTAGCGCCGAAATACAAGCTCGCCACCAAGATCCGTCTCGCCGTCGAGCCTGTGACACGCGGACTGCTGTACGCCTCGCTGATAGCGCTGATCGTGCTTGCCTGCCGGCAGGTGACGGGCAGCGGCGAATGGCCGGAACTCATCGCACTGCTGCCGGCGATCATCGCCATAGGCGCGATGCTGCTGCGGTGGATCGGACAGAGCGTGCTGCTGAACATTCCCGCTCAACGCTGGGGCACAACCAAGACGGTGCTGCTCATACCGCTGTGGGAGACCGTGCTGCCGATGATAACGCTGCTGACCATGATCGCCGAGCCGTTCAGGCCAAAACCGAAGCGGTGGTAGAGGGTTCAAGATGGTTCAACAACACTAAACAAGAAACAACTAAAACAACATAGAATTATGGAAGAGAAGAAAATGAATATCAGCATCGCTCCGGACAAAGCTGCCGGAACGTACTCGAACCTTGCCGTTATTGCACACTCGCAATCGGAGTTCATTATGGATTTTGCCAGTATGATGCCCGGCATTCAGCAGGCTAACGTGCAGAGCCGCGTAATCATGACGCCCGAGAACGCCAAGCGCCTGCTGTTCGCACTGCAGGACAACGTGTCGAAGTACGAGCAACAGTACGGCAAGATCGAACTGAAGAACAACCGCCAACCGATACCCGGATCGACCTATCCCCTGTCGTTCGGCAGCGGTGAAGCGTAAACGGTTAGGCACTGAAAGAATAATCTAATAATAAATACTGAAATCATGAAAACATTTCCTGCAAGTCAGTTAATCATCAATGCAGACGGATCAGCGTTCCATCTGCATCTCAAACCCGAGTTCCTCGCCGACAAGATCATCCTGGTCGGCGATCAAGACCGCGTGAATATGGTTGCCTCGTTCTTTGACGAAGGCTCGATCGAGTGCGACGTACAAAGCCGCGAGTTCCACACCATAACCGGCAAGTATAACGGCAAACGTATATCCTGTATCTCCACCGGTATAGGCACCGACAACTGCGACATCGTAATGAACGAGATCGACGCGCTGGCGAACATCGATTTTGCCACCCGCACCGAGCGCGAGAACAAGCGCTGCCTCGACATCGTGCGCATCGGCACCTGCGGAGGCATGCAGGAGGATATACCTCTGGGCACCTTCCTCGTCAGCCAGAAATCAATCGGCTTCGACGGTGTGCTCGCCTTCTACGAGGATCGCGACAAGATTGCCGATCTGGGCTTCGAGAAGGCACTGGTGGACTTCATCGGTTATCCGAAGAAAGCCGCCGTACCCTACGTCGTTGCCGCCAACCCCGAGCTGGTTGACCGCATCGCCAAGGACGACATGATGCGCGGTTGCACCATAGCCGCCAACGGCTTCTACGGTCCGCAGGGACGCGTGCTGCGCGTACCCATCGCCGTGCCTGACATCAACGAGAAGATAACCGCGTTCCGCTACGAGGGACAGCGTATCACCAACTATGAGATGGAAGGCAGTTGCATCGCAGGTCTGGCACTGCACATGGGGCACCACGCCATGACCGTGTGCTGCGTGATAGCACAGCGCAAGGTGGAGGCAGCCAACACCGACTACAAGCCCCGCATCAAAGAGTTAGTAAAAACAGTACTTGAACGTATCTAATGAAGAAACAACTAATCATCGCTTTGGCAGCCGCATCATTGTTGTGCGGCTGTCAACATAAAGAACAGCAATTCCAATACAACGTGGATAAGTTCTATGACCTTGAGATCCTCCGCTACGACGTGCCGGAGTTTGACCAGTTGACGCTGCAGCAGAAGCAGCTCGTATGGTGCCTGAGTGAGGCAGCCCTGTGGGGACGCGATATCCTGTTCGACCAGAACGGACGCTACAACCTGCGTATCCGTCGCACCTGCGAGGCTCTGTACCTCAACTATCCGTACGACAAGACGGCTGACGACTACGCCGCCTTCGAGCGCTACCTGAAGCGCGTATGGTTCTCCAACGGCATTCACCACCACTACAGCGAGGACAAGTTCCTGCCGGAGTTCACCCAAGAGTGGTTCGCCGAGGCGTGCGCCAAGGCGGGCGTGAGCTACGACGAGGCTATACTGCCCGTAATGTTCGATCCCGACGTTATGCCCAAGCGCATGACGCAACAGGACGGCGTTGACCTGATAGCAGGCTCCGCCGGCAACTACTACGGCGAGGGCGTGACCCAAGCCGAAGCCGAGGCATGGTACGCAGCCCACAAGGACAACTCGCCCGAACCGCTGTGGATAGGTCTGAACAGCCAGCTTGCCAAAGGCGCGGACGGCAAGATCGTGGAGCGCGTATATAAGGTAGGCGGCTTGTACGGCGAAGCGCTGGAGCACGTGGTGTACTGGCTGCGCGAGGCGTTGAACTACGCCGAGAACGACGCACAGCGCGAGGTGATCGGGAAGCTGATCGCCTACAACGAGACGGGCGACCTCAAGCTCTTCAACGAGTACTGCATAGCATGGGTACGCGACCTGGACAGCCGTGTGGACTTTGTGAACGGCTTTACCGAGACCTACTCCGACCCGCTGGGTATAACCGGCACATGGGAGTCGATGGTCAACTTCAAAGATCTGGCAGCCACCCACCGCACGCAACTGATCTCCGACAACGCACAGTGGTTCGAGGACAACTCGCCCACCGATCCGAAGTACAAGAAGGAGGAAGTGAAGGGCGTGAGCGCGAAGGTGATCACCGCAGCTATCCTTGCCGGCGACTGCTACCCCGCTACACCCATCGGCATCAACCTGCCCAACGCCAACTGGATCCGCAAGGAGTACGGCTCGAAATCCGTAACCATCGACAACCTGATGCACGCCTACAACGAGGCTGCCAAGGGTAACGGCTTCAACGAGGAGTTCATGATCGACGATGCCACCCGCAAGCTCGCCACCGAGCACGGGGCAGCCTGCGGCGACCTGCACACCGATCTGCACGAGTGCGTAGGACACGGCTCGGGCAAACTCATGCCGGGCATATCGAAGGACGCACTACGTGAGCACGCATCGACCATCGAGGAGGCACGCGCCGACCTGTTCGGTCTGTACTACCTCGCTGACCCGAAGCTCGTGGAGCTGGGATTGCTGCCCAACAAGAATGCCTACAAAGCCGGCTTCTATCAGCAGCTGATGAACGGCCTGATGACCCAACTGGTACGCATCGAGCCGGGCAAGGACATCGAGGAGGCACACATGCGCAACCGTCAGCTGATTGCCAACTGGGTGTATGCACACACCGATCATGACAAGCCGGAGATCGAGCTCATCGAGCGCGACGGCAAGCACTACCTGCGCGTGAATGACTACGAGGGCGTGCGCCGACTGTTCGGCGAACTGCTGGCAGAGATCCAGCGTATCACCTCCGAGGGCGACTACCCTGCCGCCAAGGCGATGGTGGAGACCTACGCCGTGAAGGTCAACCAAGACCTGCACAAAGAGGTGCTGGAGCGCTACGCCAAGCTGAACCTCGCACCATACAAGGGTTTTGTCAATCCCGTGTACAAGGTGGAGCGCAACAGCGAAGGTGCAATCAGCAACATTACGCTTGACTTTACAGAAGGCTACATTGACCAGCACTTGCGCTACTCGCGTGACTACAGTGCACTGCCGGACGTAAATTAGTTGAAAGTTGATAGTTGATAGTTGAAAGTTGATAGTTAACAATTGATAGTTGATAGAAGTCAATCTTCCATTATCAAAGAGCATTGCCAATAGGGTACTATTGCTGCAGGCTATCTACGGAGATCCGCTTATGCGGGTCTCTGTAGGTAGTGCGGACGATGTACATGTACTGCACAACGCACTCGCGCGCCTGCGCGAATATAAAAGAGGTGAGCACGCCCGACCGCTGACGCTTCACCTGAAGAACTGCGGTACCGCCCTGCGCTTCCTGCAGGTGCATCTGGAGCGCTGCTACGCGGGCGAACCAATCACCCTGACCGGTGACCAACGGCTGATAGAGCGCATGGGCGCACCCACCACGCAAACGACCTCCGCACGTATCCTGCACGGCGACGCTGTACCCTACTCTGCCGACGAATCGCCGTATATAACCATGAGCCGCAAGGTGCTGGAGGCATACAAGCACCTGCCCCGCGGTGCTGAGCCAGCAGAGCTGATAGAGGCTGACTGGAGCGCTGCAGCCTTCTGGTACGAATATGTGGCTATCCACGGCGGCGAGCTGCTGCTGAAGGGTCTGGCCGACCAGAGCCTGCAGGGTGACCGCATCGTGGCGGACATCTACGCCTCGCACTTCGGCGTACAGACGACCTTCACCCCAGCCGGCGCCCTTATCTTCCAATCTTCCAATCTTCAAATTTTGGAATCTTCAAATAAGTCAAGGCTTACGCTTGACTTCAACGCCTGCCCCGACCTCTACCCTGCCGTAGCCCTGACCGCCGAGCGCCTCGGTATAGCCCTGCAAGCCACCGGCACCGAACGCCTTGCCTACAAGGAGAGCGACCGCCTCGAGGCAGTAGCCCGGCACGAGACACGCCACGACCACCGTATGGCGATGGCTCTGCTGGCAGCCGATTATCCCGCTGACGACACCGACTGCATCGCCAAGAGTTATCCGGCGTTCCTCAGCGAATTGGCAAGGGTCAGAGGCGGCAAGGCACGCGTATCTTGATGCAAAATGGAAAAAAATGAAAGATAATCTGCAAAACATTTGCAAATGTCGAAATTTTTTTGTATATTTGCAGTCGCTTTCGACAAATCGCGCATAATAAGAGAAACAATAAAGACAATATAATGAAGAATTTTGTAGAAGAACTCCGCTGGAGAGGCATGCTGCATGATATCATGCCGGGTACGGAGGAACAACTGATGAAAGAGATGACTGTCGCCTACGTAGGCATCGACCCCACGGCTGACAGTCTGCACATAGGACACCTGTGCGGCATTATGATGCTTCGTCACCTGCAGCAGTGCGGCCACAAGCCTATCGCGCTGATCGGCGGTGCTACCGGCATGATCGGTGACCCGTCGGGCAAGAGTGCCGAGCGTAACCTGCTCACGGAGGAGGTACTGCGCCACAACGTAGCCGCCATACGCGCGCAGTTGGAGCACTTTCTGGACTTCAACAGCGACGCCCCCAACGCCGCCGAGCTGGTGAACAACTACGACTGGATGAAGGACTACACCTTCCTCGACTTCACGCGCAACATAGGCAAACTGATCACCGTCAACTACATGATGGCGAAGGACAGCGTGAAGAAGCGCTTCAACGGCGAGTACAGCCAAGGCATGTCGTTCACTGAGTTCACCTACCAGCTGCTGCAGGGCTACGACTTCGTGTATCTGAACGAGCACAAGAACTGCAAGCTGCAGATGGGCGGTTCGGATCAATGGGGCAACATTACCACGGGTACCGACCTCATCAAGAAGATCAGCGGCAACGAGGCGTTCGCCCTCACCTGCCCGCTGATCACCAAGGCCGACGGCGGCAAGTTCGGCAAGACCGAGAGCGGAAACGTATGGCTGTCAAAGGATTACACCTCTCCCTACAAGTTCTACCAGTTCTGGCTGAACGTGAGCGACGACGACGCAAAGCGCTACATCAAGATTTTCACCTCGCTGGAGCGTGAGGAGATAGAAGCCCTCATCGCCGAGCACGAGCAGGCACCGCATCTGCGTTCGCTGCAAAAGCGTCTGGCCAAGGAAGTGACGATCCTCGTTCACAGCGAGGAGGACTACAACGCCGCCGTGGAGGCAAGTAATATCCTGTTCGGCAACGCAACTGCCGAAACGCTGCACAAGCTCGACGAGCAGACCTTCCTGCAAGTGTTCGAGGGCGTGGAGCGCTACGACATCAGCCTCGACGAACTGAAGGCAGGTATAGCTCCGCTCGACCTGCTGGCAGAGAAAACGCACGTCTTCCCCTCGAAGGGTGAGGCACGCAAGATGATCCAGGCGAACGGCTTCTCGATGAACAAGGAGAAACTGACCGACCCGCAGACGCCGATCACCGACGCAGCCCTGCTGAACGGCAAATACCTGCTGTTCCAGAAAGGAAAGAAAAATTACTACCTCGTAGTAGCTAAGTAACTAACTGGGAAGCCTGGAAATCCTAGAAAACCTAGGAAGCCTAGGAAGCCTAGAAAGCCTGGTAAATAACGAAATAATAACCATTAAATAATACAATTATGGCAAAGGAAAACACACCAACCCCGCATATCGGGGCAAAGTACGACGAGATTGCTAAAACAATGATCATGGCAGGCGACCCGCTGCGCGCCAAACTGATGGCTGAGCGCTTTCTGGAGAACCCTGTACTGGTGAACAATGTTCGCGGCATGCTCGCCTACACCGGCACATACAAAGGCAAGAAGATCACCGTAATGGGTCACGGCATGGGTATCCCGTCGATAGGCATCTACACCTATGAGCTGTTCAACTTCTACGACGTAGAGACGATCATCCGCGTAGGCTCGTGCGGTGCGCGACAGATGTACGTCAACCTGGGCGACATAGTTATCGCACAAGGCAGCTGCACCGACAGCAACTGGGATGCACAGTACAACCTGCCCGGACATTACGCTCCGATAGCAGACTTTGAACTGTGCCGCAAAGCCGTGGAGGCAGCCGAGAAACGCGGCTACAAGTACCACGTGGGCAACGTATTCAGCGCAGACATCTTCTACTGCGAGGACGAGCGCAAGGCCAACTGGACGAAGATGGGCGTGCTTGCCGACGAGATGGAAGCACCGTCGCTGTACATGAACGCTGCACGCGCCGGCAAGAAAGCGCTGGTAATCTGCACCGTAAGCGACCATATTCTGACCGGTGAGGCTACCACAGCCGAGCAACGCCAGAACACGTTCACCCAGATGATGGACGTAGCATTTGACGTTGTAGAGCAACTGTAAACTCTGTATCAGGAATCTTCAAATATTCAAATCATCAAATGAATATTATCCAAACTCCGATAGAAGGACTGCTGATCATCGAACCCCGGGTGTTTACGGACGCCCGCGGGTTCTTTGAAGAGACCTACAACGAGCAGCGCTACCGCGAAGCGGGTATAGACGTGCGCTTTGTACAGGACAACATGTCCGCCTCATGCTACGGCGTGGTGCGCGGACTGCATTTCCAACGCCCGCCATATACGCAAGCCAAGCTGGTAATGTGCATAGAGGGCTCGGTGCTCGACGTAGCCGTTGACCTCAGAAAGGACAGCCCTACCTTCGGGCAGCACGTGGCGGTCGAACTGAGTGCCGACAACCACAGGCAGTTCTTTATCCCCAAAGGCTTCGCCCACGGCTTCAGCGTACTGAGCGAGCACGCGATGTTCAGCTACAAGTGCGACGAGCTCTATCACCCCGAGGCTGACGGCGGCATACTGCTGTCCGATCCGTCGCTGGGCATCGACTGGCGCATCCCCGAAGCCGAACGGGTTATATCGGATAAAGATACCAAGCATCCCTTACTCAAAGATTTAGGCTACACGCTGTAATCTTCAAATTTTCAAATATTCAAATCTTCAAATGAATATCTTAATCACCGGCGCAAACGGACAGTTAGGCAATGAGATGCGCATCCTCTCGGCTGAGCATCCGCGTCACACATATCTGTTCAGCGATGTATTTGTGCCCGAGGACAGCCCCGTTACCATCCATCCGCTGGATATAACCGACGCTGCTGCGGTGCGCTCGTTCGTCCGGGATAACAGTGTTGACCTGATTGTGAACTGCGCAGCCTATACGAACGTCGATAAGGCGGAACAGGAGGAACCGACAGCCCTGCGCATCAATGCCGATGCAGTGGCTAACCTCGGCAGCAGCGGCGCACGCATTATCCACGTGAGCACCGATTACGTCTTCTCCGGTGACGAGCACCTGCCCTGCCGCGAGGACGATCCCGTAGCACCGCGTACCGCCTACGGACGCACCAAGCTTGCGGGCGAACAGGCGTTGCTCGCCGTACAACCCGAAGCGATCATCTTCCGTACCGCCTGGCTGTACTCCGAGTTCGGCAACAACTTCGTCAAGACGATGATCCGTCTGGGGCAGACCAAGGAGCAGATAGGCGTCGTATATGACCAGATCGGCACGCCTACCTACGCGCTCGACCTCGCACGCGCCATCTTTGCCGTCATCGAGGCGGACGAGTGGCACGCCGGGATCTACCACTACACGAACGAAGGCGTGTGCTCGTGGTTCGACTTCACGCTGGCTATCCACGAGGTGCATAACATGTATATTGCCCACGGCATGAAGCAGGGCGATACCATCAACTGCCGCGTGCGCCCCATACTGAGCGAGGAATATACCTACCTCACGCCTCGTCCGCACTACTCGGTACTGAACAAGGCGAAGATCAAGCAGACCTTCGGCATCGATATCCCTCACTGGCGCGACTCCTTGATCGCCTGCATGAGGAACATGTAAACAACAATCCCCGACTTCTCACGAAATCGGGGATTATTTTTCTCTTGTACCATTCTACTTATCCGAACAATGTGTGGAAGAAGCTCTTCTTGTCGGTGTCTGCTTTAGGGCCGACATTGTTGTTCATACGGAGTTTCTCTACCAGCTCCTTGTCCTCCTTGCTCAGGTGCTCGGGGATATATACGCCCACAT
>Ga0310786_10003946_pt1 | contig 20970 bp, 21 predicted proteins | sample AusTroGonzalo_MG_FD_203881 | JGI IMG/M metagenome (GOLD analysis project Ga0310786, IMG submission 203881) | Bovine rumen microbial communities from tropical cattle in Woodstock, Queensland, Australia - Gonzalo_03 (v2) (version 2) | ecosystem: Host-associated > Mammals > Digestive system >... | reverse complement strand
CATAATAATTGTAATATGTCAATACACATTTTAAAAATATTTTTATTTTTTTACATTTTACACCCTTTTTTTATATAATAATTATATTATTATAATATATATATATTTATAATTAGAAAAATAAGAAAAAATGTTCTTTTTTCATTCTCTTTTACTCTTCTTTTCTTCTATATACTATCTTTTACTATTATAGTATAATATTATAGTATTATACTATTATTATAATTATTATATTATATTATTATATTAAGTATAAAAGAATATTGAGAAAAATTACTCTTTTTCTGAATTTGAAAACGATTTTCAATTTCAACTTTTGTTATTGATAAAATAACGCAAGTTAAAATTATCGAACATTTGTTCAAACTATATATAAAAATCAGACAATCGAACACCTAAAAACAATTATCGAACATTTGTTCAAAAGCCCTAAACACTACCCCACCCACTATAAAATAATCACCTTTTGACTAGGTTACTCCCTCCCAAAATTCCAACGAAAAAAAACTTGGTGAACATTTTGAGATAATAGATATAGATGGTATAATGAAGATAGGAGGGGCAAATGAGCGAATTAGAAGAGAAACTAAAGGTATATTTAAGTAAGAGGAGACCTTATGTAAAGGAGATAGCGAAGGAATTAGGAGTAGAGGAATATCAAATATATGGATTAGTAGAGGTATTAAAGAGAGAGGGGTATTTAATAGACATAGTAAAGGGGAAGATAGAGAAGATAAGACCAGAGAAAGAGGCTGGGGTATATGAGATACCGAATAAATTAGAGAGGTTGAAGTTATTATTGATAAGTGATACACATTTGTGTAGTAAATATGATAGGGTAGATATATTGAGGTACTTATATCAAGAAGCAGAGGATAGAGGGGTTAATTATGTGTTACATAGTGGTGATTTAAGTGAAGGAGTAAGTGGAAGACCACAGCAATTGTATGAATTAAGAGAGGCGAGTTATACAGGGCAGAGGGATTACATAGTAGAAAAATATCCCAAAAGTGAGATACCAACGATGTTAATAGCGGGTAATCACGATATGTGGTGGATAAAGGAATGTGGAGCAGACATTTGTAAGGATGTATGTAAAGAAAGAAGAGATTTGAGGTATTTAGGGAGTGATTGTGAAGATTTAAAGATAGGGAAGTTAAGGATAAGGCTATATCACGGTGCCAAAGGGCAAAGTTATGCAAAGAGTTATAAATTACAGAAGTATTTAGATAGTATTCCGTTAGAAGAAAGACCACATATATTGCAGACAGGGCATACACACCAAGCGTTTTATATGAAAGAAGACAAGACGCATTGTTTTCAGACTTCTTGTTTACAGGATTTAACGCCTTATGAGAGGAGTTTAGGATTAAGTAATGATAAAAGTTGTTGGTGGGTGGAAGTAAATATGGATGATAAAGGAAATCCAGTAAAGATTAATCAAGAATTGGAGAGTTTTGGTAAAGCGTTAAAGAAGAGGAGGTAAAGAATAATGAATAAAATGAAGTTAGTTTCACAATACAAAGATTATGGCAATATCAATATGTGGGATGACAATAGCCCTATAAAATGTGTATGTGATTGGAATATTTTTAGCAATACTAGAGAAGGGGAACAGGTTGCACTATTAATAGAGCCGAGAAGCATACAACCAGAAGTGTATGAGGCAATGATGACTAAATATGAAGAATATGAGTATGTTTTTACACACGATAGCATTTTATTAAAGACATTACCTAACGCAAAACCTATTTTGTGGGGTGGGGTATGGGTACGAGATAAATATCCAATTAAAACCAAACTAATATCAATGGTTTGCTCTAACAAGGAAATGTGTGAACTTCATAAGCAAAGAAAAGAACTAGCAAGGCGTTATAGGGGCAAAATAGACATATATGGCACGATTGATGGTGGGGAGTATGTAGATGCTATAGATACATTAAAAGACTATAGATATAGCGTTATAATAGAGAATTATATAGATGATATATGGTTTAGTGAGAAACTATTAAATTGTTTTGCTACAAAGACAATACCTATTTATTATGGTGCAAGAAAAATAAACTATTACTTTAATCAAGACGGAATCATTAATTGCAACAATATAGAAGAAGTAGAGAGATGTATAGATGAGATATTAAACGATGATGACCCAAGTAAATTGTGGTATATGTGTGAAGAAGAAGGCATTTTGCAAGATAATTTTGAAAGAAGCAAAAAATATGAGAACTTTGACGAATGGTTATATAAAACATATAAAAAAGAAATAGAGGAGATGTTTAAATGAAATTTAAAATGAATAATAGCAATTGGAAAATAGTAGAAATACCAAAAGAAAACATAAAACAATTATATGAGCAAGAAACAGGAGAAGATACAATATATGTTTATGGTTTAACAAAATTTGATACACAAACAATATATATAAATAATGATTTATGTGAAGAAATGAAAAGAAAAACGATAATGCACGAGTTGATGCACAGTTATAAAGCGGAATATGTTTCTTTGGAATTAGACAATATAGATGAAGAAACTTTATGCAATTTAGTAGCAAATAGTCACGATATAATACATAAGATAGTAGAAGACTATTTTAAAGGTATTGAAAAATAAAAAGAGGTGTGATATACTAAAGGTGCTTGTGATAGATAGCACAAGTAAGGAGATAATCACCTCCGAAAATCATTTTCCGCTACCTTATAGGTAGCATTGAGTAGATAACCTATCAGTATAAGGATGAAGTTAACAGCAAAAGAAGATAATTGAAAAAAATGCGAATATTTAATTATGTATGCCGTGGGCTGGTAGAGTTTGCATATCTATTCAATGGTACTTACAAGAGTACCAAACTCGTGGACATCCTTTCAAAGTGGGGAAGAAGCAACTTTTGTAAGTTGCTTTGAGTAGATAATGTAGTCAATATTGAATTAACTAGCAGATTGTATAAAGCCATTAGCCGTTTTTAGGATAACTACTGAGGTATGTTTTAACTAATCCCCTGATACAATCAAAAAGCAGATATAAAAAATGGGAGGCTAGTTCATCGCTGTTATCTATTCAAAGGTGCTTATAAAAGCATTAGTCAGGTGGCAGTAGCGACTTAAACAATACTGGTGCATAGCATATTAAGTTAGAGGTGGTAAGACACCAAAATAAATCTATCTTGCAAGTACAATATGCTAGTTCATAACATACCAAGAGTATGATTATGCCTGAGTCCCTCTAACGTATAATTGAGGGAACCCGTATTCGACTATTGTCGATACACAACTGTTATAGGTTGTGTTGAGTAGATAAGACAACAGACAGAAGTTAGCAAGTCGACAGCATTATAGAAACAACTTTGGAAACTATAATGTGCAACACTATGTGAGTTTTTTCTATTCAACAGTGCCTATAAAGCACTAAAATACTCAACAATAACGCTATGTGACGAATAGCAAAAGAAAAGAGACATTAAATTGTCTCTTTTTTGATTATTTCAATTTCTGCTCTTGGATTTTCTTTATCATAAGATACAGAAGAACCATCGAATGAAGAAATTATTGAATAGTTGTCATCTTCTACGATTTTATATTTAACTAATATATCGCAAGTTGCTTGAATAAGGTTTACCAAATCACACATTCTTTTAGTTTCCATAAAGTAATTACATTTAAGAATAATAGGATAATCAATTGTGTTAATTTTAGGTAGATACTGTTTAGCCTCTTTTTCATATTTAACATACGCCTCACTTGGTAACATAATAGGAATAGTTTTCCCATTAATAGTTTTCTTTTGAACGATTCTCCCGTGATTTTTCTTTGTCACAGGATTTCCATATATAGTAAATTTCATTTATTTCATTTCTCCTTTTATGTAGTAGCCATATTCATCATTTCCATATAAGAGTTTCAAATATGGGTATCTTTGTTTCATAATTTCAGGGGTTAAATCATCTTGTTTGTGTATTTCATAGATATTTCCATTTATTTCCCCTTGTTTGTACAGGTAAGGAACAGCAACAATCATTTCCTTACATTTAGAATAAGTGTTTTTTAGCACTTTTTGAGCATCTTCAACGCTTAAATGCTCTATTACATCTCCAAATATAACAATATCGCAATATTCTAGTTTAAAATCGCATATATCCATATTGTAAACCTTTCTATATTTGCTTTCTAAGTTATAGTTAACAATATTAGGTTTATATATTTCTACTGCATCAATTATATTAAAGTAATCGCTTAATAAATCATAGTATATTCCACATCCTGCTCCCATATCTAATACTCGATGATTTTTATTAAAATTATTTTTTAAGTAGTCTTTTATATCTTGCTTAAAGTATTCATAAGACCTCGCCATTTATTCTTTTCTCCTTTCAAGTCTATTATATCTTAGTTAAAAGAAAAGTGCAAAAATTGACTAAAAAGGCTTTAAAAGATACAATATAAGTGAGAAAAGAGGGAATATATGAGAAAAGAATTAGAAAAAGTTAAAAAAGAACGAATAAAATGGATTAAAGAATACGGAGATAAGTGTTTAAAGACAAAATATGATAAATATGGGAATGGTACTGATTATTATGACACAAACCCTATTGTAATATCTGAAAAAGCCTTTGGGAAAGTTGATAAAGACACAAAAGGGGTGCTTTTATATACAAAGGAACAATTAGAAGAGTATTATGAATTATATAGAGAACTTGTGTTGGCAGTAAATGAGTATGCAGGAGTATTTCCCACTTCCTTAACTACTTTTTGCAAGTTAATAGGAGTTACTATTGATGTTTTAAAGCAATATAGAGAAACTGCTGACATTGAAATGAAAAAAATAATAGATACAATATACGATGAAATAAACGATGATAACCTATTTTTATCTCAATTAGGACAAGCAAATGAAAAAAGCACAATATTTAAATTAAAAAGCCAAAATGAATTGACTGAAAAGAAGCAACCAAATGTAAATATTTCGTTAAAGGGAGTAATGAATCAAGCAAAATATGATAAAACTTTAGAAAAATATAATCATTTATTGTTAAAAGGTGATAGATAATGGCTAAACAAGAGAAAAGTTTGCTATTTTACATTACTCAATACTTAAATGTTATTACTTTAAACTTTAAACTTCCTAAAAAACCAATAAAATTTGTAGAATTGCAAGAAATGTTGGAAGATTTAGATGGTATGATGACGGAATATTATAAAGAAGACCCAGAAAAATGTAGCAGATTAGCAAGAGTTAATTATCTTGGCATTATTAAGAAAATGTTTGAAATAGATAGAACTCCTACTTATAAAGCAAATTATCAAAAATATATGAAGAACGCTTATAGGATGGCTGCATATACATCTTTAGAGCATTATATGATTTATAGAGAATGGGATGAATCTGACAAGTTTTATTTACCTAGAATTGGAATTATGCAAGGATATATACATTATCTTCAAGAAATTGTAAATTCCGAAAGTAAGATTAGATTAATTGTATGTAATATGCCCTCTGGTTATGGTAAAACTTATCCAGAAAAGATAAGTGAGGCTTGGGCTTTTGGAAGAGACCCTACTGGAACTGTATTATCGTTGTGTTCAAACGACGATGTTGTAAAAGGTGGTAGTAGAACCGTAATAGATGAACTTAAAAGCCCGTGGTTTGGAGAAGTCTTTGCTAAAATGAAGTGGAGTGAAGACGATAGAAAGTATTTTTTAAAAGAAACAGAAGGCAATTGGAAATTAAGAGATTGTAAACTTGTATCAAGTTATTATGCTGATACAGTAAATTCCAATGTTGTAGGTGAAAGAGCAAGTCAAAGAATACATATAGACGACTTGTATGCCGATTATAAAGAGGCAATGAATCAAAATACAAACGAATATTACTTTAATAAGTTTTTAACTGTATGGAGAAAGCGTTTTATTCAAAATAAAGAGCCTAGAATAGTTATAACTGGTACTTTGTGGGCTAGTGGAGACTTTATAGCACAAGTTATAGCCTTAGAAGAAAGAGACCATAGTTTTACTCCTGACTCTATATATAAATACACAAGAATTAGTGAAGATGGCTCTGTTGTAATTGTGCAAGTACCTGCTTTGGATTATGCAACAGGATTATCTACTTGTCCTGAATTAAGAACAACACAAGAAATATTAAAAGAAAAAGAAAATATGGACGAATATTTATTTGAAACCAACTTTCAACAAAGACCAATTGACCCAGAAAGTCTTGAATTTAGTTATAAAAGATTAAGAACATACAATCAATTCCCTAAAAAAGAGGGTAAAAACTGTTATGCTGTAATAGATGCTACTAGAAAAAGTGGTAAAGACTTCTTCGCAATGCCAATACATTTAAAAGAACAAGTAGAAGATGGATATGATTATCCATTGGTAGATTGTATTTTTACTAAAAAAGCAACAAAAGATTTATACATTGATGTTGTAAATAAAATAATAGAAAACCACATTGTGTTGCTTATAATAGAAAGTAATGTTACAAGCGAAATGAAACAAAATATAGAAAGAATTTTGGGAGATTATGGTATTTATTTTTGCGAAATTAGAGAAAAATATAACACTTTACCAAAAGAGACAAGAATTGATATGGAAAAAAGTGTAATTAGAAGAAAAATAATCTTTCCAGAGAGGTCTTTAATACCTTCTAAAAGCGATTTAGGACTTTTTATGGATAATTTAACTCTATATAATGCTAGTGGTAGAAACATAAATGATGATGCTCCCGATTCAGAAGCAATGTTTAGTAGCGAAATAATTGAAGAAGGTAGTAAACCTCAAAGAATAAGTGTATTAAAGAGACCTTTTTAGGTCTTTTTTAATAGAAATTTGACAAAAAATTAAAACAAATGTATTATAAAACTAGGTTAGGTGATGTTATGAAGACTTTTGGAAGAACTACGATATTGGCTCCTTATGAAGAAAAGGAGTTATTAGAATTAACTAAAAAAAAGGATTTAAAAGACCTTGACACCATTATAACTAACATTTTAAACGAAAGTTTACCTATTCACGACCAAAACAGAACAGAAACTCTTTATTTAAAGGGTTATTTGTATGGAGACCAAGACATTAAGAATAAAGAAAAATATACCCGTGAAGAAATTAATAATAAAACAACAGAAAACTGGGTATGGGCTTTTACGGATTTTAAAAAGGCTTATTTACTTGGTAAACCAATACAATATGTTCAAATAGCAGATGTCCAAAGCGACGAAATTTCTCTTTTAAACCAATATGTTAGATATGCTCACAAGAAAGCATTAGATATGGATATTTATGGTGATGCTTTGGTATGTGGAAGAGGATTTAGATATGTAAACAAAAACAGAAATTTTGAAGATGGTAAAGCCCCATTTGAAATAATAAATTGCAATCCAGAAGATACAGAAGTTGTATATTCTAGCAAATTAGGTAACGAGCAATTATTTGCATATATAGTTACAAATATGGTTGATTATGGTAAACCAGCAACCGATGATACAGGAAAAGATGTTGAACCAAAGGATTATATAGAAGTACAAGTATATTTAAGAAATTTAGTTTTAACTTATAGTGATAAAACAGGTACTTTAATAAGAGTTGGGGAACCAAAACCATTACTATATAACGAACATATAATTAATGAATATTACTTAAACAAAAAGAGAATATCAATGATAGAAATAGGAAAAGACCTATTCGATGATATAAACTATCTTGAATCTCTTGATAAAGATGATATGGAGCAATTTGTAAATGCCATTTTGGTATTCACTAACGCAACTGTAACAGAAGAAGATTTAGATGATATAAAATCACTAGGTGCTGTATGTATTAATTCAACAGAGCAAAAGAAAGCGAGTGTTGATTTATTACAAGGAAGATTAAATGCAACAGATACTCAAACATATTACAATAGATTGTTAACCTCTTTACATCAAATACTTGGAGTTCCAATGTTTAGTGAATATGGAAAGACAAGTTATGGAGATACAGGTCAAGCAAAATTGACAGGGCAAGGTTATACTGATGCAGGTATTCGTTCTGAAGGAGATACAACTATGTTTGGTGTATGTGATTCTAAATCTCTTGAAGTAATACTTAAAATATGCAAAGAAGTAGCAAAAAGTAAAATTAAAAATTTAAACATTTCTGATATAGATAGCAAGTTCCAAAGAGAAATGAGTGAGAACTTACTTGTTAAGACACAAGGACTTATGAATTTATATTCTTGTGATATTCCAAGAAGTGTTGCTAATAGTATCGTAAATTTATTTAGTGACCCTAACCAAGTTACTTTGGAACAAGAAAAATTGTTTGGTAAACAACAAAGCCAACAAAACAAAGGCAATTCACAGTCAACTGAAAAACAAGTTTCGACTGAGAATAAAATAGATAAACAGGATAACGACCTTACAAGAGCCACACAAAGTGACTTGCAAGGCAAATAATCGATGAGGCTAGAGTAAGCCTCATAGAGTAGAGAAATACCTTGTTATCATTAATTTCTCTATTCTATGATACTTATTGTAGTATCAATCAACTCTTTTTAGTGTTTTGGTAGAGTTCGTATAACTACTGTATAAAGGAGAGTGGAAAGAAATGAAAAGAGACGAATTATTAGCGAAAGGCTATACTGAAGAACAAGTAACAGATTTACTTAATATGTATCATACTCAAAATACTGAAATAAGTAATTTGAATAAGAAACTAGAAAGTAAAACAGAACTTGAGAAACAAAATGCTGATTTGCAAAAACAATTGGATGATATTAATAAAGCAAAACTAACTGAACAAGAAAAGTTGGAATTGGCAAAACAAGAAACTGAAAAGAATTTAAAGGAATCTCGCAAGATTTATAACAAAGCAAAAGTTAAAGAAATTTTAGCAGGTTATGATATTGAAGATGACATAATTAACAGTTTTGTAACAGAAGATGAAAACACTTCAATAAATGGTGCTAATTTATTTAAAACTAGATTAGATACTATTATCGCTGATACTACTAAAAAGGTGCAAGATAGTATTGCTTCCATTGATGTTAGACCAAACGCCTCTAACAACCCAAATCAGGATGCGACAATGACTTTTGATAAATTCGCTCAAATGAGTGCAATTGAACAAGAAAAGTTTATTAATGAACATCCACAAGAATTTCAAAATTTAAAATAATATTAAAGGAGAGTGGAAAGAATGGAAAAATTCAGAGATAAAATATTTAATGAAGAAGTCTTTGAAAAATATTTAGAAACATTACCTAGTACAAAAGAAAATTCTTTAATTAAGAATGGACTTTTCTCAGAGGTAAGTGGTTACAAACCAAAAATGTCAGAACAAACAGGAGGATATGCAGTAGTAGAACCAATCAAAGGTAGAATTGGAGGAGACCCAACTAACTATGATGGAAATACTGACATTGCTGCTGGTTCTGAAAGACCTACTTTCTTCCAAAGAAAAATTTGTTTTGGAAGAGCAAAAGCGTGGGGAGAATATGATTTTAGTTCAGATATAACTGGGGCTAACTTTATGGCTGAAGCACAAGAAGTTAAAGATTACTGGGATGAATACAGACAAGGTGTTGTATTAAATATCCTTAAAGGTATCTTTGGAATGAGTGGTGGAGTAAACGGACAATTCGTTGACAAACACACTTATGAAATTGTTGCTAGTGCTGACAATACAGATGCTCACTTAACTGCTGATGGAGCAAATAGAGCATTACAAAAAGCATTAGGAGACAAGAAAGGTGCATTTGATATTGCTTTCTTACATAGTGCAACTGCTACTAACCTAGAAGGATTAAATCAAATTACTTTCTTAAAATATAACGATGCTAATGGTATTCAAAGAGATTTATCATTAGGAACTTGGAATGGTAAATTAGTTATCGTAGATGACGATATGCCAATCTTAAATGGTTACGATGAAGCAACTTCTGCAACTGTTGGAGCATTAAAAGTTGTTAGCGGAACTCCAGATGATGGAGAAGTTAAACTTAGCGATGTAAAAGCAAGTGATTTCTATCCTGCTGATGTAGCAGCAAACGACTATGTAGTTGCTGGAACTAAGTATGTAACTTATGTATTCCAAAAAGGATTCTTCGAACACGAAAACATTGGTGCTAAAGTACCAAGTGAAATCTATCGTGATGCTAGATTAAAAGGTGGTAAAACTGACCTTATCACTCGTGTAAGAGAAATGATAGTTCCTAAATATATTTCATATAAAGGAACTGGTGCAGTATCACCAACAAATGCAAACTTTGCTACTGGTTCTAACTGGGAATTAGCAAACGATGGAGACAACGACACTCCAACTTATGTTAGTGATAAGTTAATACCTGTTGCAAGAATAATCTCAAGAGGATAATTAAAATTAGAAAGAGGGTGTAATGATGGAAGAAGAAATTTTACAAGAGGAAGAAACTTCTGAAGAAGAAAATCCACAACTAACAAAATTAAAAAAGAAAATACCTTATGATGAAGATGTTTTTGAAACAACTGAAAATTATGAGGATGTACTTAATGACTTGTTAGATGATAGTAAAGATATTCTACTTGAAACATTATACCCTTTTGATGATTTTACTGACTTAGAAGTACCAACTCAATATTATGGATGGCAATTAAGATGTTGTGTAGAACTTTACAATATGGCTGATAAGCAAGGAATTACAAATTATTCTGAAAACTCATTGTCTTGGACTAAATTAAGTGATGGTTTATCAAATTCATTAATGAACAAGATAACATCAAAAGTAGGAGTTCCAAAAAAGAAAGAAGAAGAAGAAGATGTATAATGTTAATAGTCAACCAATACATAAAGTTAAATCAAGAATTTATATTGCAAAACGCTTAGACGACACTTTTGATGAATATGGTAATCAAATAAAAAATTACGATACTCCTCAAAAATACTTTCTTAATGTACAAACATTAAGTGAGACGAGCGACATAATGGAGTTTGGGGAAAAGGTTAGTAGTACAAGAGTAATATCTATTACTGAAAAAAAGAAATATCTAGGTAAATTCAATGAATTTGACTTAGTTTATGTTGATACAACCCCTGAAAATGAAGGAATTAATGGAGAAAACGCTGATTATAGTATAATAGGTGTTAGAAACCAAAATACTTCAATTAGGGTGTATATATCAAAAATAATAAAAGACCAAATAATTTCGACTTCAATCCCACCAACAGAACCAACAATAGATACTGATTTAGGTGATATTGAAGAAGATGGTGGAATTTAAGGAGGAAATATGGAAGAAACTAAAATGAAAATTAAAAATGAAGATGGTAAATACATCGAAAAAAATGTTCCAAACGATTTAGTTTCAAATTATGAAATGATTGGTTGGGAAATAGTAAAAGAAGAAAAAAAGATAATCGAAAATAAACCACTTGTAAAAGATGATAAGAAAATAAATGAGTAAGACTTACGAAATAGAATTATCTGAAGAAGGAGTTAGTAAATTACAAAAAGTCTTAGAAAAGATAGGCGATAAGTTAGATGCTGACGACTTTAATAAATTCTTAATGGATAAATGCAAAAAGAAACTAGAAGATTTGATGTTTTATGAAGATGTCGATGGAGACCAACGAGGCGATGAATATAAGGCTGGAAACCACGATGAAATGGGGAAAGATTATATTTATTTATACAATAATTCTGAAATAGATATAGCAAGTCAAGATACTTGGCTAAATGATTATGGTAAAGAATTTTATCCAGATAAATTGTCTTTGGCGGAATTAATTGAATATGGAACAGGTCTTGTAGGTGCTGAAAGTTCAAAACATACAGGTGATGAATGGGAATATATGGCAAACCCTAATAGAGATTACAAAGATGGATGGGAATGGAATAATGAAAGTTATTCAAACTTCCCAACACCAACAATGGGTCAAGAGGGAAGATACATATATTATCAATTGTCAGAATATGTTAAAGAGCATTTAGAAGAATGGGTAGATGAATATATAGATAAGTTGATGGGAGGGAATGTATGATAGAAAACGATTTGTTTTTAGAATATAAAGAATATATGCTAAGTAAATCAAGGTTTAGCGACACTCTATTGATAGTTCCTCATATTCCTAATTCACTTGCTAAATTTCCAACCATTATTATGAGAGAAATTAACAATTCAGATAATATGGTAGGTAAGACTACTAATAGAATGGAAAGTGTATCAAAATTATCTTATAGAGTTAGCATTTATGTAAAACCTGTTACAATAGATGGTACTAAGTATCAAGAAAATCAAATTATGGATGAGATGAAGAAACTAACTTATGATTTCTTTAATCAAATAGGTTTTAATAGAAATAGTAGCAGAAGAACAGATAATATTGATAAATCTATTCTAAGGCAAGAAATGATATTTACGGGGAATCTTGCAAGTTGGAATAATAGTTTATTCTTTTAAAAAAAATAGATAGGAGGAAATATAAAAATGGCAAGATATTATACAGATAAAGGTATTTTATCAAAAGGGGCTTGTTTAACAGTACAAGATACTGATGGAAAGTATATGTTGTTAATTCCAACAACTAACTTACCAGCAACAAGAACTGCCCCAGCAACAGTTGAAAAAACTGTTTTAACTGACAACGCAGTTACTCAAGTTGAAGGATTGCAAACTAACGACCAAAAAACTTATACATTTAACTATCATAGAGATAATATAATCCAATTAAATAAATTCAAAGGAAAACAATTAGCATTTATGGAAGTTAATGCTGATATGACTGGAGAAAAATTTACTGGAACTATGGTATATGGTAGAACTGGTGTAGAAGTAAATGGAATTGAACAAGGAGAAATTTACATCACAGTTACAAATGCAGACGAAACACCTGTAAATGATGTTAGAGACCTTGTAAAAGAAACTGCAATTATTACTTCACCATTAAATGATATATCATTAATTGGAACTGGAAGTACAATTATACCAGTTGAAACTTCAGTAGGAGCAACAGTTGCAGCAACTTCTAAATCAACAAGTATTGCAACTGCTAGTTATTCAAGTAATAAATTAACTATTACTGGTGTTGCAGCAGGTAATACAACTATTGAACTTGTAACTTCAAAAACTGGAGAAGCAACTTCATATAGAACTATCAATGTAACAGTTACATCTGCATAGTGATAATATAAAAAGAAAAGGAGATAATTAAAAATGAAAGAATTTAGTCAAGAAGTAATTGAAATTGGTGGCAAGGAATATACATTGTTCTTGAATAGAACAGGAATACTTGCTTGGGAAAAGTATAGTAGAAGAGAAAACGAAGAAGTATGGAAGTTAAGAGAATTGTATAATAAAATCAATAATAACGAAGAAGAAGTTATTAATGACGATACAAATCCATTTGAAGATGCTGAAACGCTTATAAAAAGTGAAGAAAGCACTTTAAAGACATATAAAAAGATGTTTTGGATTTTACTATATACAAATCACAAATTATCTTTAGAAGAGGCAGAAAAACTTTTCGATAAGGCTTGTGAAGAGTATGGAAGAAGTCAAGTAATTGCATTAGAAGACCAAATGGTTGATGATGCAAATACAGACAGAGTAACAAATGAATCAACAAAAAAATTACCAGCACTAAGACCAACGAAATAGAACAAAATGAAGAAAAGGTTGAATATAGTAACTTGACTGAATTTTATTTTAACGAGTTATTTCCAAGTGCTATAATGTTCGGTATGTCTAGTACAGACTTTTGGGAAAATGACCCCCAATTGTATTGGGCATATCGAACTTTTTATTTAAAGAAAAAAGAATATGATGCTGAAGATACTAAATATAATGCGTGGCTTAATGGAAATACGCAAAGTGTTGGTACTCAATTGGCAATTGCAAGAACATTTGGAAAAAATCAACAAGCAGAATATCCTCAATATAACGAAATGTTTACGCAAGAAAAAACGGATGAAGGCAACAAGAAATTAACAGTAGAAGAAAAAAATCTATTAATTCAACAAGAATTTAATAGATGGGCTAGATTAAAATAGAAAGGAGGAAACTCTAAAATATGGCAGATATAGGATTAAAACTTAAACATAATATTCAAGAGGCTAAAAATGCTGTTAAAGATTTTAATAGCGAGGTTAAAAAATCTTATCCAGAATTAGAAAAAATGGGTGATGGTGCTGATAGAGTTAAAAACGCTTTTAGTGATTTTAAAAGCCTTGCTAAAGGAACAGGCTTAATTGGATGGATTGGAACTATAAAAAACTCAATAGATATGATGAATAAAGCGGCATCAAAACAATCAGAATATATTGAAAGTTTAAACTTTTTAGACCAAGCATATAACAATTCTGCTGAAAGTGGATTAAAACTATTAGATACATTAGAAAGAACAGTTGGATATGACCCAGCCCAATTAACTCAAACATTAGCAATGTTTAGGCAATTAGGTAATGCTTTAGATATGGATGATAAAGTTGCTAATATGTTGGCTGAAAACTTGTTAAAATTAGCAATAGATACAAAATCAATAACAGGATTTTCGCTAGATACAGTTACAAAAAACTTTACATCTGCAATGGCTGGTAGAACTCAAGCAGTAAGAAAATATGGTATAGATATAACAGAGGCAGGATTGCAACAACAAGCATTAAATATGGGTATAGAGAAAACCATTGATGAAATGTCAAGAGCAGAAAAATCAATATTAATGTATATTACGATGGCAAAGCAAATGTCATCAGCCAACGGAGATTTATCTAAAACAGTAAATAGTGTAGCAAACCAATATGAAATCTTTAAAAGCCAAATAAGTGAAACAGGAAGACTTTTAGGTGGATTCTTAATACCAATACTTAAAACAGTAATACCTCTTGTAAATGGCGTTTTAATGGCTATAAATGTATTAATAAACGCTGTATTATCATTATTTGGAATAGATGCTGGTTCGTTTGCTGAAGAATTTGGAACTATTGCAGTAGATGTAGGCGATGTTGCAGATGGTTTTGACAATATAGGAACAAGTGCAACAAAGGCTGGGAAAGCAGCAAAAGAAGCACAAAAGAGTTTAAGGGGATTTGATAAATTAAATGTAATAAAAACTCCAACATCAACAAGTGGTGGTGGAGGGAGAGGCTCTGTTGGTGGAGGCGGAGGCATTGGTGGTTTAGGTGCCATTGATGCAGACCTTTTATCAAAATTAACTGATTATGACCTTCATTTAGATTCAATTAGCAATAAAGCAGCAGAAATTAGAGACAGTATAATGGAATGGCTAGGCTTTACAAAAATAGTGGACCCATTAACTGGAGATATAAGTTGGGAATATCAAGGTATAGGAACAACAATTGAAAATATATTAGAAACAATATTTGATTTTAAGAATCCATTAAGTTGGATTGTAAGTTTAGGGCTTGTAAAAGGAGTTCAAACATTATTTAGTCTTGGTAAAGGATTATTAACTGTTGTATTACAACCATTTCTTCCATTATTAAGTAAAGTTGCAACTTTAGGTAAAAAAGCATTAACATTTATGCTAGATTCAACGCAAGAACTTTTAAAAGTTTTAGGAGAACACGGTCTTAAATCAGGATTTAAAACTTTTGCCGATAATGCAAAGCCTGTGGAAAAATTAGGGGTTGCCTTAACTGGAATTACAGTAGCAATAGGAGGAAAGGCTGGATTTAACGATGCTTTAGCAAAAATGAAAGCAAATGGTGCTGATTTAGGCAACACTTTAGAAGCGGTTACAGGAGGACTTGCAACTGTTACTGGTGCCGCTATGGCAGGTGGTGCAGCATTTGGTCCGTGGGGAGCAGCAATAGGTGGATTAATAGGATATATAACCTTATTAGGAGAGGCTTGGTTTGGAGAAATAGAAAGACAAGATGTTTGGGCAGAAATGCTCGAATCAAGCGGAGCAAAACTTAACGAATTTACTGAAAGTTTACAGGAACAATACGACCAAGTAGAGAAAAATGCAAGTCAAGATATGACAAAAGCAATAATAGGTGAAAATCTTGTTGCTGAATTAGATAAAATAGTAGATGCAAATGGTCGAGTTAAGGCAGGTTATGAAGAAAGAGCAACATTTATCATTGAAAGATTAAATAAGGCTTATGGAACTGAAATGAAAATGATTGGTAATGTTATACAAGGCTATGACGACCAAATCAAAAAAATCAAAGAAACTATTAAGCAAGAAAAAGACAAAATCTATGTAAGGATGGCTGAAGAAAAATATGAAATTGCTATAAAAAATCAAGCAAAAGCAGAAGATGAACTAAACAATGCTTTAGCACAAAGAAAATCCATTATGGATGACACATCTTTATCTGAATCAGAAAGAATAGAAAAATTAAAAGAAGCAGATAGGCAAGTACAAGAAGCAAACGAAAACATTAGAAAAAATCAAGAAGCAGTTGCAAACTATGAAGGATTAACAACTGCAATTATTCAAGGTAATAGCGATGCTATTGAAAAATATGAGAAAAAAGTTCAAGAAACATATAGCGATATAACAGAAGGATTGTCAGACAGTTATGTAGCACAAGCAAGAATATCAGCAAGTTACTGGGAGCAAAACTTGAAAGAAATGAACAAAAATTATAGTGACTTAAATGATTCTGAAAAAGAATTTGTTAATAGGCAAATAAACCAATTCCTTGAAATGTTTAAAGCAGGAGTTGAGATGTCAGGAGAAATTACTCCAGAAATGGTTGATGCTTGGAGGCAAATGGCAGAGACAAGTGAACAAGGCTTTATGGTTGCTTTAAATCAATTACCTGCTGATATGCAACAACAAGTAATAGACAAAATGACTTCTTATGGTTGGCAAATGTCAACAAATTTACAACAAGGTATAAATTCTAATTTCCCACAAATACACATTACACCAACACTAGAAAAACCTTCGTATAGCACTTTATCATCTTGGGCTAAAGGAGTAGGGGCTTCACTATCAGCAATGCTTCAATTTACTCCAAAAGCAGATGGTGGATTATATTCAAATGGAGTATGGAGACCAATGAAAACTTACGCAAATGGTGGTTTCCCATCTTATGGAGAGTTGTTTGTAGCAAGAGAAAAAGGTCCAGAATTGGTTGGTAGAATAGGAAACTCAACAGCAGTAATGAATAACGACCAAATATTAGACCAAATGACAATAGCCGTAGCAAGAGGAATGGCTGCAAATAAGCAAGATACAAATGTAAATATAATTGCACAAGGCGATGCAGAAGGTATGATGGACTTCATAAAATTTAAGCAAATTTCACGAAATAGACAATATGGGTTATAATAGGAGTAGGAGGAGAAGAAAATGCAAGTAACTGATTATAATAAATACGAGAATTATATAAAAGTTGGTAATGCAACAAATTCGTTAAAAGACTTTCCTACTCCATCTTCTATCGGAGTAACATTGCACGATGTTGACAAAGACCCTTTTACTGATTTGCAAGGTTATACTCATAGAAATAGAGTAAGGCACGATGTTTACGATATAGAATTAGGTTATTCGGTATTAAGCGATACAGATTTAGCCTTTATATTAAATGCAATAAGTAATGATTGGGTTTATATAGAATTAATAGATAAAAAACAAAGAACACATACAGTTGATGGAAATGGTTATTGGAAATTGCAAGGCAAAACAGACAATAATACTTATTGGTATAATACCGCAAACGGTACAATATACAATTCTTCTTATGCAACAACGGGAGTTAGTCAAAATATAAACGATTACAATCAAATAACAACAGGGGCAAGAACAACGCATAAAGTTTATGCTAGTGATAAGCAATTTAATACTTTTAGAGTAGTAAAAGATAGTAATAATAATTGGAGAGCAATAGAACAAGCATTTACAGTAACATTAGTAGAGGAGTAGTGATAGATTATGGCATATAATGTTAGTGCAGCATTTAGAGAGCAATGTTATAGCGGAGAATCTCTATATAGTTGCAGATTAATAATAGGTGAGGACACAATACCAATATCTCAAATAGCATCTATCACTATTTCTTCTCCTATTATTGATAGTAATAGCGAAACTTTTTATATAGGAACATTTATATCTCAACAACTAACAATAGAATTTAAAAATTTAGATGGAATAGACACAACAAGTGGAACAAATGTAGAGTTATATATAAGCCAAAATGTAGAAGGAACTGATATAGAAGTCCCAATTGGTAAATATGTAATAGATGAATCACCAGAGAATTATTATCAATCTGCGAAAATAGTATGTTTAGACTATGCTATTAAGTTTGCAACCAACTTAGATTATTCTTCTGCGTTTGTAGATAACAAAATAACAATAGATAATTTATTACAATGGATATGTAATCATTATGGAGTTACATTAGGAAGTTATCCAAGTATAAATGGTAATGTTGAGATAGGAACTTATGATAGTACAGTAAGTGGGAAAAGATGGATTAGTTATATAGCCGAAATAAAGGGCTGTAACGCAAAAATGGATAGGCTAGGGCAATTGACCTTAGTGCCCATCAAATCTCAAGCAGCCGTTACAATTGATGCCCTAAAGAGTGCGTCTTGGGAGTTGGGAGAAAAATTTGAAATATCTCAGGTAACTTTCTTTGATGCAATAAGAAATTATACTTATGGAACTGATACAAAAAACACATTGTTTTTAAGGCAAGACAATCCATTTATAATAGATACAAATGTAGTAGAGAATGTATATAATGCAGTTAAAGACTTGCAAATATGGTCTTTAAAATGTGATAATTATGGAGATATAAGTTTAGATGCTTGGGATATAATACAATATACGCTAGGCAACGAAACATATTATACATATAATAACAATACAATAACTTACGCAATGACAATAATGTCAAAAGTAGAAACTAAAATACCTACTAAGCAACAAGAAGTAACAACAAATGTTTTAGGTGGCAATGAAGAAGTACAAGTAAGAAGATTAAAAACAGAAGTAAACGCAATTGAAAACACAATTACATTACAAGCAGAGCAAATAGCAACAAATACGGCAGATATATTAGATATAAACGACGAGTTATCTACTCCTACATCAATAAAACAAGGCGAATACTTTGATTTAGAAGATGCGTTAGATGAGCCATTAATAGATTTTAAGATGTATGGCAACACTTCACAAAGTGGAACACCAACACCAAGTAGTCCACAACAAGTCCACGTAGTAAGTGGAGATAATACAATAGAGATATGTGGGAAGAATTTGTTAAATGTTTCAAGTGATAATGTTTATATACAAGCATTAAACAACCCTGATATAACTTCAACTTATGATACAACGAAAAATAGAGTTGATTATTCAGTAAATAGTTTACCTCAACAATATTCACAAGCAGGTTATTATTATTCTTTTAAAACAACAATAGGTAAAACATATAAAATAAAAAGTAAGTTTGCAAATACAACAGGAACACCACTAATAAATGTTAGAATATGTAGTGATAAAACAGGAACAACAGTAGTAAACAATATGACAAGTGAAACTGAATATACATTTACATCTTCACAAGAAACATATTATTTAAGAGTATGGGTAGGAGCAAATATAGGAACAGGATATATTGAATATGCAATAATAAGTGATATTGATACTACTTACGAAGCCTATACAGGCAATAGCCAATTAATTAGTTTAGGAGATATAGAACTAAACAAAATAAGCACATATCAAGATTACATATACAAATCAAACAATATATGGTATTTACATAAAGAGATAGGGAAAGTTGTTTTAGATGGTAGTGAAAATTGGATTTATGCAAAAGCAAGTAATAACAATAATAGATTTAAGTTAGAACAAACTATGCAAGAGTGTGTAAACATATTATCAAATTATTTTATTTATAAAACTGATAATACTTATGGAACTATTTTTTGGAACTCTTATAATTTATGGATATTATATGATACAAGTGATGTAAACACTTTTAAAACTTGGTTATCAACACATAATACTGATGTCTACTATGTACTAGACACTTCTACTGATACAGAGATTACTGATGAAACTTTGTTAGAACAACTTAACAATTTAATGACTTTACCTTTATATAAGAACTTAACACATATCACTTTAACACCTAACGATTTACAACCTTTACTTGAAATTGAATATTATAGAGATACAACTTTAAATAATACTTTTGTTCCTAGAAGTGAAATGTCTAATTATTACACTAAAACTGAAACAATATCACAAATACAAATATCTAATAGTGGTATTCAACAAAATGTAGCAGAGATGCAAACAACATTAGATAGCAATGGTAATGCTATTAACACAATATCAAATCAAGTACAAACATTACAAAGTTCAACATCACAACAAATAAATATAATTAATGAACAATTAGAAAATGGTGTAACAAAAGTTAAAACAACAACAGGTTATACATTTGATGAACAAGGTTTAGGAATATCAAAAGGTGAAGATTTTAAAAACTTAATTACTGATAGAAACCAAGTTATAACAAGTGGTGGTAAAGAACAATTATTTATTGGTTATGATGATGTTGAAAAAAGAACAGTTGCAAGAATACCAACACTTGAAAGCCAACAAGCAACAATAGGTGTACATAGAACAGAAATTATAACAAAAAATGGTAAAAAAAGAACGGCAGGTTTTTATGTTGGGGGTGGTAATTAATGGCGGTTATTGCTACAAGAATAAACGGACAATCTAGTCAAGCAAATTATGGATTTTATGGAAATGTATTAGTATGGGACACTATAAACGAACAAGGTGGAATTACGGTACAAGTAAATACTTATATCGTAAATAATGGAAGTAGATTTAATACAAATGGATGGACAAAACATACAAGAATAGATAATGTTGCAGAAGAAACTTTAACAAACCAAAATATAAATACAACAAATGTAGATAGATATGGTGGAGAAACATTAATACAAAGCAAGACTTATAATGTGCCTATAACAATGGAACAAGTATGGATTGCTTCTTATATAACAAAATC
>Ga0310786_10003945_pt1 | contig 20972 bp, 12 predicted proteins | sample AusTroGonzalo_MG_FD_203881 | JGI IMG/M metagenome (GOLD analysis project Ga0310786, IMG submission 203881) | Bovine rumen microbial communities from tropical cattle in Woodstock, Queensland, Australia - Gonzalo_03 (v2) (version 2) | ecosystem: Host-associated > Mammals > Digestive system >... | reverse complement strand
CACCTTTTCAAGAGCCTCTCTATTGGCAGCCAACGATAGAAGACATCACTGCCCATATCGAGGCACACCAAGCAGAAGCAGCCGCTGCAGCTTTTGTGCTGCTCATGGGGTTGACAGGGTTCTTTCATTATCTCCGAAACAACTACGATGATAAGATTGGCGTCCGTATGTTCTACTATTGTCTGATGCTGACACAGGTGGTATTGCTGCTGTGGCTGGTGCTACAACCGACAGCCTTCTACAAGCTTTTCCCGATGTTCATCTTAACGACCGCTCCCACGGCTGCACATTTCTTCGCCCTCACCCACTCCTGGATCACCAATGCCTGGTTCATTCTCTGCTGCATCGCCCTCATCGGAGTGGCTTTCTATAATCTCCAGCCTGATGGTTGGATTCCGTTTTTCTAAACCTATATTCGCACACTGATGGTTACCTTCCTTGCACTTCTTCAATCCTGGGGATATATTGGTATGTTCATTGCCGCTTTTCTTGCCGGCAGCTTCATACCATTCAGCAGCGAGGCGGTGCTTTTGGGGTTACTGTTAGCTGGCTTAGACCCCGTTTGGCTCTTTGTCAATGCCACTATAGGTAATGTTGGGGGCTCGATGTTCAACTATTGGGTAGGAACATTCGGAAAGATGGAATGGATTGAACGCTATCTTCATGTCGAACGTGAAAAAGTAGAACGCACGCAGCGATGGATGGAGCGCTATGGTGCTTGGATCGGCCTGGTAACTTTCTTACCCATATTCGGAAGCGTGGTAGCTATCACTCTGGGGTTTACGCGAGCGAATCCCTGGCTGTCAACTTTGGCCATTTTCATCGGCAAGGCTGCCCGTTATGGGCTTCTCATCTTTGCCATAGCACAGTTTTAACATACAAGATAAGATTTAACAAGACAAGATATTCAACAAGATATGGCTGAAATAACCCCCATGATGAAACAGTTCTTCGACCTGAAGGCAAAGCACCCTGATGCCATTCTGCTCTTCAGGTGTGGGGACTTTTATGAAACCTATGCCCAAGATGCGGTGGAGGCTGCAGATATTCTTGGCATCACGCTGACCAAACGCAACAACGGCCGTGAGAACGAGAGCACAGCAATGGCCGGTTTCCCATATCACGCCCTTGATACCTATCTGCCGAAATTGGTAAGGGCAGGAAGGCGTGTGGCTATATGCGACCAACTGGAAGATCCTAAGCTCACGAAGAAGCTGGTCAAGCGCGGTATCACGGAACTGGTGACCCCTGGTGTGGCAATGGCTGACACTGTTCTCAACTACCGGGAGAACAATTTCTTGGCGGCTGTCCATTTCATGAAAGAAGACCTCGTGGGTGTCAGCTTCCTGGATATCTCCACAGGTGAGTGGTTGGTGGGTGAAGGTCCGGCAGAATATGTGGATAAACTCATCGGTAATTTCAGTCCCAAAGAGGTGCTGTATGAACGTGGACGTAAGGGGATGTTCGAGGGATGTTTCGGTACCAAGTTCGTTACCTTTGAACTCGACGACTGGGTATTCACCAGCCAGACGGCACACGATAAGCTGACCCGCCATTTCGAAGTCAAGAACCTCAAGGGCTTCGGCATCGACGGTCTCCGGGCTGGGGTGATTGCCGCAGGCGCTATCCTGCAATATCTGGAGCTGACCCAACACACTCAACTCCAACATATCACGCATATCAGCCGTATTGAAGAGGAGCGCTACGTGCGCCTGGATAAATTCACCGTCCGTAATCTGGAACTCATCTATCCCCTGAATGACGGCGGCCGTTCGCTTCTGGATGTGATAGACCATACCATCACCCCCATGGGAGCACGCCTACTTCATCGATGGATGCTATTCCCTCTCCGCGATACAACGCAGATTAACTGTCGTCTGGATGTGGTGGATTATTGTTTCCGCCATCCTGAGTTCCGGGAACTGATGACCGATCAGCTGCGACTTATCGGTGATCTGGAGCGCATCACGTCCAAGGTTGTCACTGGTCGTGTATCGCCTCGCGATATCGTGCAGCTGCGCGTGGCCTTGCAAGCGATAGAACCAATCAAAGGTGCTTGTCAGGCATCTGACGATGAGACACTACGCCGTATTGGGGAACAGCTGAATCTTTGTGCCAGTATTCGCGACCGCATCGCCCGTGAGGTACAACCCGATCCCCCGCTCGCTGTACAGAAGGGCAATGTCATCGCCAATGGCGTGAACGCAGAACTGGACGAACTGCGACAGATTGCCTACAATGGTAAGGACTATCTCCTGAAGCTACAACAACGCGAGGCCGAGGCCACAGGTATTCAGAGCTTGAAAGTGGCATACAACAATGTCTTCGGCTATTATCTCGAAGTCCGGAATACATATAAAGATCGTGTGCCGGAAGACTGGATCCGTAAACAGACACTGGTGAATGCCGAGCGCTACATCACGCAGGAGCTGAAAGAATACGAGGAGAAGATTCTCGGTGCAGAGGACAAAATCCTTGCTCTCGAAGGACGTTTGTTTGGCGAGTTGGTGAGTGCTGTGGCCACCTTCACCCCCGATATCCAGCGCAACGCCCAACTGGTAGCCCAGCTCGACTGCCTGCTCACCTTTGCCATCACGGCTGCTGAGAACCATTATATACGTCCCGTCGTTGATGACAGCACAGAGATAGACATTCGTCAGGGACGCCATCCCGTGATTGAATGTCAGATGCCTGTGGGTGAGCGTTATATTGCCAACGATGTCCGACTGGACACTGACAACCAACAGATTCTGATTATCACGGGACCGAACATGGCGGGTAAGAGTGCTCTCCTGCGTCAGACAGCCCTGATCACCCTGATGGCGCAGATGGGCTGCTTTGTGCCGGCAGAACGCGCCCGCATCGGCTGGGTCGATAAGATTTTCACGCGCGTAGGTGCGAGCGATAACATCTCAGTAGGCGAAAGTACGTTCATGGTGGAGATGAGCGAGGCCGCCAACATCCTGAACAATATCTCTGAACGCAGTCTCATCCTCTTCGATGAGTTGGGGCGCGGCACCAGCACTTACGACGGCATCTCTATCGCCTGGTCTATCGTGGAGTTCATCCATGAGAACCAGCGCGGTCATGCCCGGACGCTGTTTGCCACGCACTACCACGAGCTCAACGAAATGGAGAAACATTTTGCACGCATCAAAAACTTCAATGTGAGTGTCCGTGAGCTGCGAGGAAAGGTTATCTTTGTGCGCAAGCTGGAGCCGGGCGGCTCAGAGCACAGCTTTGGAATCCATGTGGCCAAACTCGCTGGTATGCCCAAGGACATTGTGCGCCGTGCTGAAACCATCCTCAAGCAGTTGGAGTCCAGTGCCGACCGCGAGGGCTTGGGAACGGGTGCCAAGATTGGCGCTTTGCCGGAGACGGACCACACCCAACTCACGTTCTTCCAACTTGATGACCCTGTGCTCAGTCAAGTTCGCGATCAGATTCTCGGACTCGACATCAACAGCCTCACCCCCATCGATGCCCTCAATAAACTCGATAGTATCAAACGCATTATAACAGGTAAGTAATCTTATGGTTTCGCGCTTTTTATTCGTTTTCTTGACCTTCGCGATATCTGTGGCTTCTCATGCAGAGTCAAAACCATCGACAGGTTACCCCATCACTCCCGTCCCTTTCACCAGCGTGAAAGTGAATGAAGGTTTCTGGGGTCAACGCCTCCAGGCTGCCCGCACCGTCACGGTGCCTCTCGCTTTCTCGAAATGCGAGGAAACAGGCCGATACACGAACTTCGAGAATGCAGCCGCACATCTGAAAGATCCATCGAAAGTCTTTGCCATCAAACAAGGCACATTCAGTTTCGATGACACCGACCCCTACAAAACCATCGAAGGTGCGTCCTATTTGCTGCAAACCTACCCCGACAAGAAGCTGGATCATTATCTGGATTCCATCATTGGCATCATCGGGAAGGCACAGGAGCCCGACGGCTATCTCTACACCGCCCGCACACAGAACCCACAAGCTCCACACCCTTGGGCGGGCGACCGACGCTGGGTCAAGGAAGAAGATCTGAGCCATGAGCTATACAATCTCGGACACATGGTGGAAGCGGCTATCGCCCACTATCAGGCTACAGGCAAGCGCTCGTTCCTCGACATCGCCATCCGCTATGCAGACTGCGTCTGCCGCGAGGTGGGACGTGGACAAGGACAGGCTCGCGTAGTCCCTGGCCACCAGATCGCCGAGATGGCCCTGGCCAAGCTCTATCTGTGCACAGGCGACAGAAAATACTTGGATGAGGCTAAATTCCTGCTTGACGAGCGTGGCAAGACCACCATCACTCACGCTTACTCGCAGGCTCACAAACCGGTCATTGAACAAGATGAGGCTGTGGGTCATGCTGTCCGTGCCGCTTATATGTATGCCGGCATGGCCGATGTGGCTGCCCTCACGGGTGACAGCGCTTACGTGAAAGCCATCGACCGTATCTGGGAGAATATTGTCACGAAGAAGCTCTACATTACGGGGGGCATCGGTGCTACCAACAATGGCGAAGCTTTTGGCCGAAACTACGAACTGCCCAATATGACCGCCTATTGCGAGACTTGTGCCGCCATCGGCAATATCTATGTGAACCACCGCCTCTTTCTCCTCCACGGAGAATCCAAATACTACGATGTGCTGGAGCGTACGCTTTACAACGGCCTCATCAGTGGCATGAGCCTCGACGGCGGTGCATTCTTCTACCCGAATCCATTAGCTTCTGAAGGGCAACACCAGCGTCAGCCTTGGTTCGGATGTGCCTGCTGTCCCTCGAACATCTGCCGCTTCATCCCCTCTATTCCGGGCTATGTCTATGCAGTGAAGGAAAAGGATGTCTATGTCAACCTGTTCCTGGCCAATCAGAGCACACTTGATGTGAACGGCAGGCGCGTGAAACTGTCGCAGAAGACCGACTATCCATGGAATGGGGATATTGCATTGACCATCGACGAAAACCGCGCGGGCGAGTTCACGTTGAAGGTTCGCGTGCCAGGATGGGCTCGTGGCGAGGTGGTTCCCTCAGACCTCTACACGTTCTCCAACGAAGAATCCTGCGCCTATACGATTACCGTGAACGGTGAAGTCATACATCGTCCTTTAGACAATGGCTATCTGCCCATTTCCCGCAAGTGGAAGAAGGGCGACCGTGTGCAGATACATTTCGATATGCCTGTCCGCACCGTTGTGGCCCATCATGCCGTGGCTGCCGACCGCGGGCGGGTCAGCATCGAGCGTGGCCCCCTGGTCTATTGCGCCGAGCATCCCGACAATGCCTTCAACCTGAACAGCATCCTTGTCGGTCGCCATCCGCAGTTCACTGTCAGTAGCGCTACCATTGCCAACACCACCGTCACAACACTGCAGACCGAAGCACAAGTGCTCCACTACAATACGGCAGGGAAACTGGAGGTCAGCGATGCCTGTCTGACACTTATCCCCTACTACGCCTGGGCTCACCGCGGCCGCGGACAGATGGCCGTGTGGTTGCCGCAGGAGGTCAGCGCTGTCAGGATAGGGGAAGCCGAGGTCGTGAAACAAAAAGATAACGGTTTCTTTAGCGGAGAATAAATCCTATCTTCAATCCATATGGTGATGAAACTTATCAAAGAAGGGTTCCTGTATTACATCTGCTCCACCTTGCTGCTGGCATTGATGTTCATGTGCTATATACCAGGCAGCAGCGTGATGGAGTCAATGGATGCCTTGGGATGGCTGTTTTTCCTCACGTCATGCGTGGCACACGCTGCGGTGCTGCTGTTGGCTGTGTGGCTGCTGTTCTTCTTGCCGTGGGCACTCCTTCGTTGGCGGCGGGTGGCTATCACCCTGCTGGTGGACTCTTTTAGCTTGCTGGGGATGCTCGCATTTGTGAACCTGCAAGTGTATAAGATTTACCGCTTCCATATCAATGGGTTCATCATCAATATGTTGACAGGTCCCGCTGCAGGCGATATCTTTGATTTCGATGCCAAACTCTTCCTGAGCGAAGGACTGCTGTTGGTGGTTATTTTGCTGGTCACTATTAGCTTGTGGATGGCGTGTGTGTGGATGGCGCCTCGTTGGAGCAGACGGCACACGATTGGAGCCATCGTGAGTTTGACAGCGTTTTTGTTGGTGGCGAATGGCTGCTATATGTACGGTTCGTTTGTGATGAAGCCCTCTATCGTCAAAAGCACCAAACTGATACCGTATTATTTTCCGCTTTCGGCCAGTTCGCTGTTGCAGGATTTAGGGTTTGAACGTAAGATAGTTACGGTTGACGAGGCAAATGGCGAGGGCGAGCTATGCTATCCGTTGGAGCCTCTGCACGTGGATACGACCTTGGCTCGACGCCCTCATATCATCTTCCTGATGATTGACTCCTGGAGCCGGCAGGCACTGACCACTGAAACAATGCCCCATTTATATCAGCTGGCTCACGAGGAGCAGTGGTTCCAGAACCATGTGAGCTGTGCCAACGGCACGATGTTCTCGGTCTTTGGTGTTTTCACAGGGCTTCAGCCTTACTATTGGACAGCTTTTGAAGCTAGCCGCACCAGTCCACTGCTCGTTGACCAGCTACTGGATGAAGGTTATGATTTTCGTACTTACCCCAGCGCCTCGCTCCTCAGTCCTCCTTTCGACCGCGTGCTCTTCCAGAACGTACCGAACCTGCGTGTGGATACAGAAGGTGCCACCGCGTTCGACAGAGACCTGCGGATTAAAGACGATTTCATCGCAGATCTGCCGAAGCTCAAGCAGGCGGACAAGCCCTTCTTTGCCTTCATCTTCTTCGACCTATTACATGCATATAGCCTCCCCAAGGAACTGCTCAATCGCTTCCAGCCTTCGTGGGAATACGGAAAGTTCAATGAGCTGCACAATGAAATGGATCCAACGCCCTTCTGGAACTTATACCGCAACTCAGCTTATCAGACCGACCTGATGGTGCATGAGGTGATTCAGGCACTCAAGGAACAGGGGCTCTATGACGATGCACTTGTATTCATCACAGGCGATCATGCACAGGAGTACAATGAGAACCATAAGAACTATTGGGGTCATGCTTCCAACTTCTCACAATATCAGATTGGCGTTCCACTCCTCATGCATGAACCTGGGCCGAGCCGTGCGGAAGTTCATCAGTACCGCACGACCCACTATGATTTTGTACCTACCTTGATGCATGATTATTTGGGCGTGCAGAATCCCATCAGCGACTATACTGTGGGTCGGCAGCTCAGTGATGAGAGTCCGCGCCTATGGCATTTTGTGGGCAATGAGCTATGCTACGCTTTCCTGGTGGAGGGCGATACCATTCTGACGAAGGAAGGTTCAGGATATATCGATGTCACGGATGCTCACTTGAACTCCGTTGACAACTATCACATCCAACCCAAGGCCTTTAACCAGGCCATTCAGGAGCTGAACAGGTTCTTCAAATAGGACTATTTGGCAATCAGGTCGTGAGAGGTCAGCTGCAACAGGGCTTTGGCCAATGGCAGCAGGTCTGAGGCGGCGTTACCTTCCGTGGCTACGAATTGGTTGACATCGAGGTCATAAGCCATGAAATCCGTAGGGGTGAACAGCGAGACACCATTATTATAGGTGTGCCAGGCCACTTGACTGTTGTTGCTTTCGCTGAGCACATCGCGGCTGAAGGTGAAATCACGATGGTCGATGCCGAGCTGCCCTAAGAGCGTTGCCGCCAAGTCGCTTTGATTGCAGATGCGCTGGATTTTTCTTGCTTCCTTCACGGCACCGCCAACCCATATCAAGGGGATATGGTTGTAGAGGCGTGTGCTCTCGTCAATGCCCAGATAGCGATAGCCGTGGTCGGGCAGCAGGATGACCAGCGTATTGTCCCACTGCGGCATCTGGCGCAGGTCATCAATGAACTGGCCCACACAGCGGTCGAGATAGTGGAAGGCATTATAAACCTCATCCTCCAAATCCTGTGTCGGAACATCCCACGGCTCATGACTTGACAGCGTGAGCAGCGTCTTCATCCAAGGTCCTCCTTGCTCGGCTCTGATGTCTTCAAGTAGCGTGTTGAACATGACATCATCGCGAACGCCCCACTGCGATGTCTGCTGTTCCTGTCGCGAGAAATCAGCTTTCCAGCACAGGCGTTCATAGCCGCTTCCCATGACATAGCTGCGCATATTCGTGAAGTTGATGTCGCCGCCATAGAAGAAACTGGTGCTGTAGCCTGCAGCCTGGAGGGAAGCTGCAATGGAAGGCAGCTTCCTACTCTTTTCCGGCACCTTCATCACCGAGGTAATGGGGAAAGCAGGATAACCGCTCAGGATGCTGACCACCGCCTTATCCGTACGCCATGAGTTGGCATAACACTCCGTGAAATCAATACCCTCCTGAGTGAGCTGGTTCAGGCGGGGCGTGATGTCAGGGTGTCCGCCCATAGCAGTAAATTGTCTGCCACAGCTTTCCATCATGATGATGACAATATTGGGCCGCGCGGTCGTTAACAGCGTGTCAACATGGTCGCTTTCTGTGGTGAAAAGTGTGTCCGTGAGAGCCTGACATTCTTCGTCTGTGTAATAGTCATAACTCACTAAATAGTCACCCGACTTACCCAACGAAGCCAGGAAACTGAATACAGGATTGACAGCAGCATGATTCAGGAACTGGTTCTGCGAGAAATACACCTGTCCGATATTGGTAGTCGATTCACCCAAGCCGCCACGAATCCCCACCACCATCACGGCAACGAGTAGCAGATAAACGACCCCGTTCCACCATTTTGCGCCTTTCACAGGGGGAAACTTGACAAGGCGGGTATAAGCAGCATAGAGCGTCCATGACAACAATCCCCACAGCACCAAACGCACCAGCAAATAGCCGATGCTCACGCTGGCAAAGGCCTCGGTGGGCGTTTCCAGATACTGGAGGCAGGAGGCGTCCAACTTGAATCTCCAGAAACGATAGAGACTCGTGTCAGCCAGGAAGGCCAAGGCAAACACCACCGCCACCAATATATAATAAGCCTTGAACAACCACTTCGGCAAACGGACGAGGGAGGCGACGATGGTCAGCAGGACAGGAATAATCAGGAAGTAGAGAGCTGTGGAAAGGTCGAGACTCAAGCCATGATAGGCTACTGGCAGGAGGTCGGAGAGAGCGAAACTCTCGTCCTTGTATACGAGCATGAAGCACCACTTGGCCATCACAAAGATCACCACCGTCAGCACGAAGAATCGGAGTAGATAGTAGAGTCGTTGCTTCATTTTCGTCCGAAATCAGCGGGGATCTCACCCCATTGCTCAGTGTCCCATTTGATGAGTGGATAGGGCACTCCATTCTGGCGCAGCCAAGCCTCAGCGCGTGCCACGAGTTGCAGCAGAGGTTCGTTCTCAGGCGTGCGTGCCAGTGTTGTCTTGGCCTTGCGCTTCTGCACCCAGATGATGGCGGTGCGACTGTCGCTATACACCGGCATCGACAGCCCCTTCTGCTTCATCAGCGCCATCGCATGCACGATGGCCAGGAACTCCCCGATATTATTCGTCCCATGCACAGGCCCGTAGTGAAACACCTCCTGCCCCGTTTTCAGGTAGATGCCACGATACTCCATCGGCCCTGGATTTCCGCTACAGGCGGCATCCACGGCTAATGCATCTGCTGCCACTGCTAACGGCAGTGGCAACACCGTATCATGACGGTAATCAGGAGGATTTACGAGCCCAGCCATCTGTTAATTGTTAATGTGTTAACGTGTTAATCTGTTAATGTGTTCGCTCGGCGCTTGCGACGCTTCACGCTTGAAGAACTGTTAACTGTTAATCTGTTAACGTGTTAACGTGTCCTACATCCTCTCCGGCACCTCAATGCCCAGCAGTCCCATGCCCGTCCTGATGACCTTGGAAACAGCTTCGCAGAGAGCCAGACGTACGAGACGCTTCTGCTCATCGGGTTCCTTCAGGATTTGGAAGTCGTGGTAGAAGCCATTGAACTCCTTGGCCAGATCGTAGCAGTAGTTGGCAATCACGCTGACATTGTAGTCCGTGCCGGCCTGCTGCACAGCGGCACCGAACGCTGCCAGCTGCTGAATGAGGGAAATCTCTTTTTCGGAAAGAAGTGAAGACCCCTCTAAATCTCCCCATAAGGGGAGACTTGCGTTTCCGCTTTCCAACTCTGCGCTAGCCTCCTCCCCTCCATCACGGGAGGGGTTGGGGGTGGGTCTGTCTTTGGCCTTTCTGAGAATGCTGCGGATTCTCGCATACGTATATTGGATGAAGGGACCGGTGTTGCCGTTGAAATCGATGCTTTCTTCGGGGTTGAAGAGCATGTTCTTACGTGCATCCACTTTCAGGATGAAGTATTTCAGCGCGCCCATGCCCACAATGCGGGCAATGGAAGACCCCTCTAAATCTCCCCGTGAGGGGAGACTTGCGTTTCCACTAGCCATCTCGGCGCCAGCTTCCTCCCCTCCATCACGGGAGGGGTCGGGGGTGGGTTTCTTTTCCTGCCATTTCTCATACGCCTCCTCTATCATCTTCTCAATCAGATCGTCAGCGTCCACGACAGTGCCTTCGCGCGACTTCATCTTGCCGTTGGGCAGTTCCACCATGCCATAGGAGAAATGCACGAGGTCCTTGCCCCATTTGAAGCCCAGCTTGTCCAACAGGATCGAGAGCACCTGGAAATGATAGTTCTGCTCATTGCCCACCACGTAGATCATCTTGTCGATGGGGAAGTCCTGGAAGCGCAACTTCGCCGTACCGATGTCCTGCGTCATATACACGCTCGTGCCGTCGGAGCGCAGGAGCAGCTTTTCATCGAGCCCTTCTTGGGTCAGGTCAGCCCATACGCTGCCATCCTCGCGACGATAGAAGAAACCTTTGTCGAGACCTTCCATCACCTTCTCCTTGCCTTCGAGATAGGTCTGGCTCTCGTAGTAGATCTTGTCGAAACCCACGCCCAAAGCTCTGTACGTCTCGTCGAAACCGGCATACACCCAGTCGTTCATCTTCTTCCACAGCGCACGCACCTCGGGGTCGTTCTGTTCCCATTTCACCAGCATGTCATGCGCTTCCTTGATGAGGGGAGCTTCCTGCTTGGCCTGCTCTTCGTCCATGCCCTGAGCCACCAGCTGCCTGACCTCCTCGCGATAGTGCTTGTCGAAAGCCACGTAGTAGTCGCCAATCAGATGGTCGCCCTTCTTGCCGCTGCTCTCAGGCGTCTCGCCGTTGCCCCACTTGAGCCACGCCAGCATCGATTTGCAGATGTGGATGCCGCGGTCATTCACGATGTTTGTCTTCACGACCTTGTTGCCATTGGCCTCCATCACCTTGGCCAGCGCCCAGCCCAAGAGGTTGTTGCGCACATGCCCTAAGTGGAGCGGTTTATTGGTGTTCGGTGAGGAATACTCAATCATCACCAGCGGAGAGTCCTCCGTCACGGGCTTCAGACCATACTGCTCCTCCTGTTGGATATCAGCCAGCAGGCTCACCCAGCAGGCATCGGCGATGACCATATTCAGGAACCCCTTGATGACGTTGAAGCGGGCCACCACGTCGGGCAGACGCGTGACCAGATAATCACCTATCTCCTGCGCCGTAGCCTCCGGTGCCTTGCGGCTCATCTTCAGGAAGGGGAAGACGACGAGCGTCAGATGTCCCTCGAATTCCTTCTTCGTAGCGCTGAGCTGCACCATCTTCTCAGGCACATCCTGACCGTATAAATCCTTGATGGCCGCCAGAATAGCAGCCGTAAGTTTATTCTCTATTTGCATATGTTATACCTTTTATCTCTAAGATTCGGCTGCAAAGGTAGCAAGAAAAAATGAGAAGAGAGCGCCTTTATTTGTCTTTTTCTTATTCCAGGAATGAAAGATAGGGATTCAGCGAAAAAAAGAGGGCAAAGACCATCGTTTTGCAAAAGTTTTTGTATTTTTGCAAGCGATATGAGTTCACCTGTAGCCCTTTTTGTTTATAACCGCGCAGACAACACACGCCGTACACTCCGTGCGCTGCTGGCCAATACGCTGGCACCGCAGACACAGCTCTATGTCTTCTCCGACGGCGGACGGGACGAGCCATCATGGTCGGCGGTCAACGAAGTGCGCGCTGTGCTGCACGAGGTGCAAGAGGAGGTGGCACGCACACATTCCCTGCAGAGCATGACCATCGTGGAGCGCCCCGTCAACTACTACCTGGAACGCAATATCATCGAGGGCATCGCCGAAGTATTCAAGCAGCACGACACCGTCATCGTCCTCGAGGACGACATCGTCACCGCCCCCTACTTCCTGCAGTTCATGAACGATGCCTTCCGCCTCTACCGCGATGACAAAAAAGTCATGCACGTCAGCGGCTTTACACGCATAGAACCAGACGCTCCCTCCGCCTCCTATTTCACCCCCTTCATGGCCGGCTGGGGCTGGGGGACGTGGCGCGACCGTTGGGAACAGCATTTCCGCCACTACCAGTCGCGGGCTGAAGCCCTCGAGGGTCTCACTGCCGACGACCTCAGCGCCCTCGAATACGGTGGTGTCTTCCCATGTCTGAAGCACCTCGACCGCCATCCCATCCCCTGGGACCTGTGCTGGAGCATCGCCATCCGCCGTGCCGGTGGACTCTGCCTCTACCCCACCCGCACCCTTGTACGCAACATCGGTCTCGACAGCGGCACCCACTACGGCCACCTGCCACCATGGTGTCTGCGCCTCATCCAACGCTTTGAGTACGACCGCGAGCCCTACATCGGCTACGTCGCCCTCACCTACCAGCCACCCGCTGCCGACCCGACCATCGAAACACGGCTCCGCACCGCCCTCACCGACTGGGGCATCCGTTACACCTGGCTCGGCCGATTCCTGCGGCGCTTGATGAGAAAAAATACATTTCCAAACAAAAAGTTTGAACTTTGAACTTTGAACTTTAAACTTTTTCGTACCTTTGCAAACGAAATATATACATTATCAATTATCAATTATACATTACTATGAATCCCTATTTGAATTTCTCGCTCGAGGGTAAGGTTGCCCTCGTGACAGGTGCCAGCTACGGCATCGGTTTCGCCATTGCCAGCGCATTCGCTGAGCAGGGCGCAAAGATCTGTTTCAACGACATCAACCAGGAGCTCGTTGACAAAGGCTTGAAGTCCTACGCCGAGAAGGGCATCAAGGCTCACGGTTACGTCTGCGACGTGACGGACGAGCCCGCCGTGCAGGCACTCGTGAAGAAGATCAAGGAAGAGGTCGGCACCATCGACATCCTGGTGAACAACGCCGGCATCATCCGCCGCATCCCGATGCACGAGATGGAAGCAGCCGACTTCCGCCGCGTCATCGACATCGACCTCAACGCCCCCTTCATCGTCTCCAAGGCAGTGCTGCCCGACATGATGGCCAAGGGTCACGGTAAGATCATCAACATCTGCTCCATGATGTCCGAGCTGGGTCGCGAGACCGTCAGCGCCTACGCTGCTGCCAAGGGCGGTCTGAAGATGCTCACCCGCAACATCTGCTCCGAGTATGGCGAGTACAACATCCAGTGCAACGGCATCGGCCCGGGCTACATCGCTACGCCCCAGACGGCTCCCCTGCGCGAGCGTCAGCCGGACGGCAGCCGCCATCCCTTCGACAGCTTCATCTGCGCCAAGACTCCCGCCGGCCGCTGGCTCGACCCGCAGGAGCTGACCGGCCCCGCCGTGTTCCTCGCCTCCGAGGCTTCGAACGCCGTGAACGGCCACATCCTCTACGTCGATGGCGGTATCCTGGCTTATATCGGCAAGCAGCCCAAATAAGCTATGGATTATCTTCCCCACGACCCGGCCATGCTGGTGTCAGCCATCAATATGCTGTTGCGCGACAATGAGTTCGACACGCTCGAAGACCTGTGCGGCTACTATGAACGCGACATGGAAGAGCTGAAGGCTGACCTGCTGGCTGAAGGTTACATCTATAGCGAGGCGCAACGACAGTTGCGTCTCGCTTAAGTTTTGGAAGCTCCATAGGACGAGACGTTTTCATCCATAGGACCGCAGCCCAACGCTCCTAGAACGATAAGGCGATAGTCCTAGGACGATCGGCCTTCACTCCTAGGAGTGTTGCCCATCACCCCTAAGGCTTTTGCCGTTTACCACTATTGGTAAACGTTAGAAGATATATATCCTTCGCGTTGAAGATACAGATCTTCCAGCCTGAAGATGCATATCTTCTTTTCCGCCCTCAAAAAAATAAATAAATTTTAACAAAATTCATGCGCACACCGCATCGTGAATTCAACTAGCAAGTTATAGATTCAACTGAAGTGCACCTCAAAAATGCGGTGTGCGCATGAATTTTGTTAAAAAATATTTTTTTATTTCACCCCGCTGTATAGCAGGGTGCCATCGGCAGTCTGGCCGTTGGCCTCTACGCAGATGCGGGTGGTCTGGCTGTTGTTGAAGAAGGTGATGTTGGCCTTACCCTCGGCATCGAGCTGCACGTCGGGGTTCCAGTACAGCGTGCGGCGGTAGTCCTTCTGTCCCTCCTTCGGCGGGTTCCGGTGGTAGTCGGGATGGTAGAAGTCCTCCTGATAGGCGAAGCCCTTCAAAATGTAATAACGGTTGAGATAGGTCATGCGGCTCATGTTGCTCGGATAACGCACGAGACGCACATCCAGGCTGGGCTGATTGTCCTGATCGTATCTTGCATCACCCTCGCGACGGGGACTGTAGTCGGTATAGAGATAGATCTTATCCAGATATTCCAGCCGCTGCCAGCGGAGACGCTCGCCGGAATCTACCCAACTATTGTTCACATAGCTATAGTTCTTATAGGGATAATGTCCATAGACCTTCAGGGTGTCATAGAAGAGTGTGAACTCGGGCACGCGGCTCATCCCCATGTCGGCGACAAGCGTGCTTGCCACGGCATCGGCAATCCACTTCGTCTCGTCATACATGTATTCCCAGCTGACGAAATTGTCCAGGTGTCCGGCATCCATGGCCATGTTCGTGGCCTCGTAGGCATCCATCACATAGGCCGGCTTCGAGAAGTCCAGATTCAGGCGGCCATTCTCCCGTGCAAGGACATTGACCTCGCGCATCAGATGTGTCCCGTCCGTGAGCAGGCGCGGTGAGAGAGCCGGCGTCTCGCGCAGGCTGGCATGGTGCGTCTGATAGAAGGTGTATGGCTTCGTGAAGCGGGGATAGGGCCAGTGCAGCCGAACATAGAACTCGGGGAGATCAGGGAGGTTCTTATTCTCAGAATCCTGTGAACGTACCCAGTTGTGCTTCTTACGCAGGGTGATGCCGTCTTTCTTCCTCGCCCACTTGGTGGTATCGCTGGCATCCAGGAAGAAATGACACTCACCGTAGAAATGGGGAAGGTCGAGCTTGAAGCTCCCCTCCCGGGTTTCCTGTTCGCCAACGAGGCGGTCCTTATCTCTCACGAACTCCGCGTGGACGCGCACCTCACGCTTCAGGCTATCCATGCCGATGAAGCGACGCCAGTCGCGGCGCAGGAAGTCCCGAGCCTCAGGGTCGAATCCCTCCGGCAGCAATGGTGTTGCATGTTCTTGGGCATTCGTTATTTTGTTTGCTTCCCTTCTTTCTAGTTGTTCTTTTTGAAACTCATCCAATATGCTAGCTGACCCTATCCATTCCTTTTCAAGGTCCTCTATAGACGGAAAAATGTTGCTAGTCTTTTTTCCTTGCCCCAGGGCATCCTTACGTTTTTTCCCATTTTTCCTAGCTTTTGCATTAGGGTTATCGGGATTCGCCTCATCGTTTTCCCATTCACCAGCAGTCGGGTCTGGAGCTTCTTTTTCTCTTTCGATTCTGTAGGGATGCACGGACCCCGTAACCATCTGGGTGTATTCCGCCGGGTGCGTCAACTCAAAGGCTCCCTCTACAGCCATCTCCCGCCACCCGAACCTTCGCCACCCCTGCGTCAGCATCAACAGGTCCAGCGCTCTCAGGTGCTCCACATCGTCCGCCTCGAAGAAATATTCAGGCTGAGGAACGAAGCCCTTGATCTCGCTCGACAGCAGCATCTCCGTCAGGATATTGCCCGAGTCGAAGAGTTGGTCCTGATGCACCGCATCGCGGACTGAGAAAGAGAGGCGGGAAGACTCTCCCCCCGCCCTCCCTGTTAGGGAGGGAGCTGTTACCTGTAAGTTCACCTGCTCGAAGGGGGTGTATTCGTCCTTCATGCCGCTCACGCTGATTCGTGCCTTGGTCTCTTCCGGCTTCGTGACGAAGAACAGACGGTCGGCATATACGCGGCCTGCGGCATCGAACACCGTCATCTGGTTGATGCCGACTGGGAGCGTGGAGTCGTTCAGCACTACCTGTCTGTCATCAGGCTCCAATGGGGTGAAGCACTGCAGCCTGCCCTCGTGCATCACGGTCATGCCCAACGGATGCTCCGCGGCAGAGCCCATGGCCTGTATGTTGGCGGTCCATTCCTCTCCCGTGTGTCTCAGCCGAAGGCTCACACCATCGGCCTTCACCGCTTTGATCTTCTCTGTCACGCGACCCTTCTTCGTGCTGTCAACATCAGCCTGGAACACCACTTCATAGCTCTGGCCCTCCATGGGCGTGAACGTGAAGGTGCCGCGCCCGCGGTTCTCCGTCTTTATAGTTTCTACTTCGTCCCCCTCCTCATTCTTCATTTTTAATTTTTCATTCTTCATTAGAAGGGACACCGTCCCTTCGCGCACCTCTCCCTCGCTCGTCGCTGCCTCGAAAGCCACGCGGCAGGGAACACCGGCCACTAGGTTGCCGCCCTCGGGGAACAGGGACAGGCGCAGCTCGGGCGCCGGCGGAGCGTTTTTGAAGTAGCGTCGCATGGGGCGGAAAGTCATGTCCTTATAGTATGTCCCCTTCTCTTTCGGCTTATCATAGACGGGGAAAACGCGAGAGTAGAGTTTCTCGTAGTCGCGGTAGTATTCCTTGGCCATGAGCTTATTGTAGAAGCTGTATTCATGTACTTTAGGGTGCTCATGCTCCGTCTGTCCCCAATTTAACTGCCAACGGGTGTAGGCGCGCAACTCGAAATAGCCGCTGTAAAGAGTATCGTATAGCTCAAAGAAACCGTTCCCTCGCCCATCCTTCATCTCCACCAGTTTCCGCTCCACCAGATACCCGTCGTGGTTCCACAGCTCCGCGTACAGCACACGGCTGATCTTGGAAGGCCTGTCCGTATTCGTCTGCCGCGTGTAGGCCGCAAACCATATCGTATCCCCCAAATAGTAGCACGTATTGTCCATGTGAATGAACACCTTCTCCTGCGGAATACGCTCGCCAAAGAGCTGAAGGCGTGTCGCCAGAGAGAGAAGCGTATCTTCTCCCTCTGGCTTACCGTACATCGGCAGACTTACCAACAAGACACATAAAAGTATGCTGATGTTAAAGATGTTACTCGGTTTTTTCATTACTATTTATCGTCTGAAAAGGGAAGAGCCTCATCATCTTGTTTTTCGATAGGCTTGATGTAATCAGAAGCGCGCTCAGATGAAACTACAGAACGGCCTAGACGGCGCTCCATGGTCTGACGGGCGTCGCGGGCCACTTCTCCTCCCTCTTGGGCAATCCGCTGACTTTCAGCCATCGTCTGCGGGTTCGATTGGCGTGAGTATTCGGTAGTTGCCACCTCCGCGAGTGTGTTAAGGGCCAGTTCAATATTGGTCATGTTGTCGCGTAGGTTCTCTTTTGTCAGTCCTTTGTAGCGCTTGTATTCACCCGTGGTCATGCCACTCCACGCCTTGGTGAGTACATTCGTCAGGATAGCAAAATCCTTGGGCTCATGGATGCCTGAGCGATGCCATTCGTCGGTCAACTCCTTGCGCATCTCAATAGAACGCATACGCTCATTGATCCACCGGTCGCTATAGCCCTGACGCCGATAGTCTTCAACAGCCATCTGGAAGGTCAACTCTGGGTCAATCATCTGATCAATACGTTGAGCTCCCACCTCAGCCAACCACTGACGAACAGGCTCTGCTTTCTTTGAAGGTATGGACTCGATGATGCGGAATATTCCCGGCAAATCAGCAGCTTGTGTTTTCCTCCGTTTACCATCTGGCGCCAACATTTCAACAGGGGTACAAATTGTACCCCACTTGAAATTCAACTCCGGATCACGTGCCCGCATCCGTTTAATGTATTGCTTGACATCTACACTGTCTGTTAGCACTTGCACTATGTCCGAGACAGCAAAATAGTACTTCTCCTGTTCGGCATCCCATGCGATGCGAATTTTCCTTCCTTCAAAGAGTTGTATGGCCAGGTTTTCTTCCATGATAGTTGATGATCTTTGTATCCTAATACGGTTTATATATGCGCAAAGTTACTTTATTTCTCTGAGACGCCCAAAACTATACGAATATTTTTAAGGACTCATAACGTTTGCTGAGGTTAGCAGATTCAATACCTAATCTCTATTTCACCCCGCTGTATAGCAGGGTGCCGTCGGCGGCCTGGCCGTTGGCCTCTACGCAGATGCGGGTGGTCTGGCTGTTATTGTAGAAGGTCACGCTGGCGCGGCCGTCCGCATCAAGCTGCAAGTCGGGATTCCAATAGAGCGTGCGGCGGTAGTCCTTCTGACCTTCCTTAGGCGGATTCCGCTGGTAGTCGGGATGGTAGAAATCCTCCTGATAGGCAAAGCCCTTCAGGACATAGTAGCGGTTGAGGTAGGTCATGCGGCGCTCCCAACCTGGGAAATGCACGAAACGCAGGTCCAAGCTGGGCTGGTTCGACTGCTCATATCTCGCATCCCCTTCACGACGGGGGCTGTAGTCGGTGTAAAGGTATATCTTGTCGAGATACTCCAGACGGCCCCATCTCCGCCTGTCGCCGGGTGCTATCCATCGCGTGTTGTCAAAATCCTCTCTCCGTCCATGGTAATCCCCATAGACCTTCAGCGTGTCATAGAAAACTGAAAAATCAGGTTGGCGAGTCATCCCCATATCGGCCACCAGCGTATGTGCCACGGCATACGCGATGCGTTTCGTCTCATCATCAGTCATTGTTGGAAGAGAGGGGTCTTCTACCCGACTTGTTCTTTCTTTTGATTCTAATAATAAAATAGCCATATCATTTGTTATTGTACCTTTAGACATATAGTCATATAACTGTCCGGCATCCAAAGCCATATTGGTGGCCTCGTAGGCATCTATCACGTATGCCGGTTTAGAGAAATTGATATGGCGGCGCCCATTATGTCGTGCACGGACATCAACCTCGCGCATCAGGCGTGTACCGTCTATCAGCAGTCGTGGTGAAAGCAATGTCGTGTCACGCAGGCTGGCATAATGGACCTGATAGTAGTTATATGGCTTAATCCAGCGGGGATAGGGCCAATGAAGCATGACGTGGAATTCAGGCTCATCAGGGAACTTCTTAAACTCAGAGTCCTGACGTCGCACCCAATGACGTTTCTTACGGCGTCTCAGGCCATCCCACTTCTTCTTCCATTTGGTCGTGTCGCTGGCATCAAGGAAAAAGATACACTCGCCATAGAAATCGGGCAACTCGATGCGGAAACAACCGTCCATTGTCTCTGTCTCACCTATCAGAATGGCTTTCTGGTTCAAAGCCTTCACAAACTCTGCATGAACGCGCACTTCACGTTTTAAGTTGCCACGCTCTATGAAGCGCCTGTTCTCTGCGAGGCGGTCACGATCAATGATTTTTGTCGTGGAATTCCCCAGTTCACTGCTATGCAGCTGTTTCACCGTTCCTGTGACAATCTGTGTATATTCCGCTGGATGTGTCAGCTCAAAGGCTCCTTTGACAGCCATCTCCTGCCACCCAAACCTTCGCCACCCCTGCGTCAGCATCAACAGGTCCAGCGCTCTACGGTGCTCCGCATCGTCCGCCTCGAAGAAATATTCTGGCTGAGGAACGAAACCCTTGATCTCGCTGCTCAGCAGCATCTCCGTCAGGATATTCCCCGAGTCGAAGATGTTGTCCTGATGCACGGCATCGCGGACGGAGAAAGAGAGGCGGGAAGACTCTCCCCCCGCCCTCCCTGTTAGGGAGGGAGCTGTTACCTGTAAGTTCACCTGCTCGAAGGGGGTGTATTCGTCCTTCATGCCGCTCACGCTGATTCGTGCCTTGGTCTCTTCGGGCTTCGTGACGAAGAACAGGCGGTCGGCATACACGCGGCCTGCGGCATCGAACACCGTCATCTGGTTGATGCCGACTGGGAGCGTGGAGTCGTTCAGCACTACCTGTCTGTCATCAGGCTCCAATGGGGTGAAGCACTGCAGCCTGCCCTCGTGCATGACGGTCATTCCCAGCGGATGCTGTGCGGACGTACCGCTGGTGCGCAGTTCAGCTATCCATTCATCACGGACATGCTTCAGCCGAAGGCTCACACCGTCGGCCTTCACCGCTTTGATCTTCTCTGTCACGCGCCCCTTCTTCGTGCTGTCCCCGTCGGCATGGAATACCACCTCATAGCTCTGTCCCTCCACAGGTGTGAACGTGAACGTGCCACGCCCTCGGTTCTCCGTCCTTACAGACTCCACATCCTCCCCCTCCTCGTTCTTCATTGTTAATTTTTCATTCTTCATGAGAAGGAACACCGTCCCTTCGCGCACCTCTCCCTCGCTCGTGGCGGCCTCGAAAGCCACGCGGCAGGGAACACCGGCCACCAGGTTGCCGCCCTCGGGGAACAGGGACAGGCGCAGCTCGGGCGCCGGCGGGGCGTTCTTGAAGTAGCGTCGCATGGGGCGGAAAGTCATGTCCTTATAGTATGTACCCTGCTCCTTCGGCTTGTCATAGACGGGGAAAACGCGAGAGTAGAGTTTCTCGTAGTCGAGGTAGAAATCGGATAGAGACCATGTATTATACTTTACCGTCCATGGATTGTAATGCTTCGTCTGTCCCCAGTTCAGCTGCCAGCGCGTGTAGGCACGCAACTCGAAATAGCCGCTGTAAAGAGTATCGTATAGCTCAAAGAAACCGTTCCCTCGCCCATCCTTCATCTCCACCAGTTTCCGCTCCACCAGATACCCGTCGTGGTTCCACAGCTC
>Ga0310786_10003944_pt1 | contig 20974 bp, 26 predicted proteins | sample AusTroGonzalo_MG_FD_203881 | JGI IMG/M metagenome (GOLD analysis project Ga0310786, IMG submission 203881) | Bovine rumen microbial communities from tropical cattle in Woodstock, Queensland, Australia - Gonzalo_03 (v2) (version 2) | ecosystem: Host-associated > Mammals > Digestive system >... | reverse complement strand
ACTCTTAGAATGATTATAGGATTTTGGTTAATACTTAATGGATTAAGCAAACTTGCCTTATCATTTAAAGTAAAAGAAAAATTCGTTCCATTCTTAGTTCTAGCAATTATTTTAATAGGTGCTGGAATGTACTGTATATTAGTATCAAACATATTATTAGTTGTAGTTGGAGCATTCTTAATTGCAAGTGCTACAATTGATTTATACAATTATTTCTTTAATTAATAACAAATAAAAAAACTATCAATCAGATAGTTTTTTTATTTGTTAATTTTTTCTTGAATAATAAACAAGTACTCCAAGACCAACTACAATTACTCCAAAGAATACAGCAATTATGATTGAATCATTTTTCTTTCCTTCTTTATCAGTAGAAACATGTTCAAGTTGTTCAGAATCCATAGCTTTTGCAAGAGTTGTAGGTTTAAGATTTTTATACTTACCAGAAGAAATTGTTTCAGAAACAACATCTTTTACTTGATTATCATATCCATTATTAATCATATCAATTAATTCAGATTCAAGTTGTTCAGCATAACCTTCAACGTATTTATCCCCAACTATAGCAAATGGAACACCAGAGAATGTTGTGTCTAGTTTTTCAGCAACATCTACTAATAAATCTCTATTATCACCATCATAAATATTATAAACAACTATTTCTATTTTTTTATCATATTTACTATAAATAGAATCAAGAAATTGCATTTCTCTAGCACAATATCCACAACCAGTTTGTCTAAATAGATAGTACTTTATTTTCTTTTTAGACTTTGATTCTTCATTAGTAGTTGCTGCCTTAGCATCTTCCACCTTTTCAGTTTCTTTTGAACTATCAGCTTTTTTAGTATCTTTAGCTGCATTAACAGTAGTAAATGCAACAGCAAATACTGCAACTATAACAAATAAATATTTTACTATATTTTTCATGTTTACCTCCCGATAATTATTATATCACTTGGTGCAATAAAAAAAAAGTTAAGTTTAATTAACTTTTTCTTCATTATGAAGTTTTTTATGAGCCATCTTTCCACCAGGAGTTCCAACATCATAAGTATATATATCGTTAATTTCTTTTGATTCATAACTATTAACAATTTTTGCTTTCTTATCAATATCAACAAGAAGATCAGATTTTAACTGTTTAGCTTCACTAAATACATTTGGTTGAACTAAAGGTTGTCCCCCACCATTTATACAACCACCAGGGCAAGCCATAACTTCAACAATATGATATTTTGTTAAATCTAGTTTTTTAAGTTCTTTCATACCGCAAACTTTTGCTACTCTTAGTTTTAGTTTTTTAAAATCATACTCATGTTCATCAAAATTCAAACTATTATTAAGCATTTTATTCTTTAAAGTATCTGGCATAGTTTCATTGTTCATAAGGTAGTAAGTAGTTCGTAGTACAGCTTCACATACACCACCACTAGTTCCAAATATAATTCCAGATGATGTGGCATTTCCTAAAAGAGAATCAAAATCAGATTCAGGAATTTTACTTAGTTCTATATTAGCTTCATTAACCATATATAACAATTCTCTAGTTGTTATAACGTAATCAATTTCATCAGTATCAAGAATTTCTTCTTTTTTACTTACACATGGCATAAGCAAAACGTTAATAACTTTATTTTTTAAATCAACATATTTTGTTAAATAATTTTTAACTAAATAACCCTGCATTTTTATAGGAGATTTAGTTGTTGAAACATACTTATCAAGTCCACTTTTTTTGGCATAATTTTTCCAAGATGGACAACAAGATGTCATTAGTGGGAAATTATTAGTTTTTATTCTATCAATTAATTCTAAACTTTCTTCTATAGTAGTAAGATCAGCTCCCACCGCTATATCATATACATAATCAAAACCAATTTTCCTTAAAAGACCAACCAATTTTTTTGTTAGGTCTACACCCTTTAATTTAAGTTCATTAATTAGCGAAACTCTAGATGCAGGTGCTATAGATATGACAACTTTATATTCAGTATCATTTAAATAATTAAGCACCTTTTGATAATCATATTTTGGGACAATTGCTCCCATTGGACAAGTTAGAATACATTGCCCACATTTAATACAATCATGATCAAAATCATGAATACTATCACAAGTCTTCTTACATAATCCACAACGAGTACATTTTTCTTCAATTCTTGTTAAACATGGATTATCCCCAAATTCTACTCTTTCATTTTTCATTTAACTAAATCCTTATATACCGTAACAATTCTTTTAACTATATCATTACTATCTAAATGGATATCATTGGTTGCAAGTAAAGTTGCAAGACCATTTGAATATAACCAAATATGCATAAATAAAGTCTTAGCACTTTCAAAAGTAAATCCATGTTTATTTACTAAATTTACTATTGCTGATTGATTCCACTTTTCATCAAGAACAGAATCTATATTCTTCCAATCTAAATTATTTGATAAGAATATAGTTTTAAATAGATTCTTATGTTCTTGTGCAAACTCTATGTAAGCAACACATAAAGTAATAAGTGCTTTTTCTTTATCTATTCTGCTTGTTACAAACTCATCATAAAACTTGTATATACTTTCATATACTAAATCCTTAATCTCTTCCATACCTTTAAACATTCTATATAAAGGTTTAGTTGAGACACCAAGTTCTTTTGCAAGTCCACGAGCATTTAAATATTCCCATCCGTGACTTGCAACTATTGCTTTTGCGCGATTAATTACATCTTCTTTAGTTATTGTTACACTGCTTGCCATATAAACCCTCCCCTATGGTAACTTATGTTTCCATTATAACACATTTTTAAAAAAGTACAAAAAAACTATTAGATTTTATCTAATAGCCATAAAATAATAAATAATTAAAATAAGCCCTAATGCAATTCTATATATTCCAAAAGGCTTAAAGTCATGCTTTTTGATATAACCAAGTAAAAACTTAATAATGATTATTGAAACTATATATGCAGTTAACATTCCAACAATCAATAACATAAATTCATTAGATGAAAAATTAAATCCATATTTTACAAGTTTTAATAGGCTAGCTCCAGCCATTACAGGAATCGCTAAATAGAAAGTAAATTCAGCAGCAACACTTCTAGAAGTTCCAAGTATTAAAGCTCCAATAATTGTAGCTCCACTTCTAGAAGTTCCTGGAATAAGTGCTAAAACTTGAAATAATCCAATACATAAAGCAAGTTTATAACTTAATTCATATATGTTAGTGCATTTCTTATTTTTAGAAGATACATTATTTTCAACCAATATAAATAATACACCATAAACAATAAGCATAATAGCAACTGTGGGAAAATTATAAAAATGATTATCTAAAAAATCATCAAATAAAAATCCTAGTACAGCGGCAGGTAAACATCCAACAATAATCTTCTTCCACAAATTAATTGAATTATTAAATTTAGTTTTATCTTTAGTATATAAAAAGAAATTAAGTTTCTTAAAATATATTGTACACACTGCAAGAATAGCTCCAAGTTGGATAACAACTAAATATACTTCCCAAAAAGACTTACTAACATCTAATTTTAAAAAGTTATTTAAAAGAATCATATGTCCTGTGCTACTTATTGGAAGCCATTCAGTTACGCCCTCAACAATACCAAAAATTATTGTTTTAAATATCTCAAAAAACATCTTTATCACCCATTAATTATTTTATTCATTTAAAAAAGAGATTATTTTCTCTTTTTTAATTCGTCTCTAATTTGTTCAAGTAATAGAACTTCTTCACTCTTTTTAGGAGCTTCTTCTTTAACTTCTTCTTTAGCTTTCTTTCTATTTAATTTATTAACAAATTTAATAAATATAAAAATACAGAAAGCAACAATTAAGAAATCAACAACGTTTTGTAAGAAAGCACCATAATAAATTACAGCATCTTTAACTTTGATGTGTAATCCAGCAAAATTAACACCACCACAAACAAGTCCAACAAGTGGCATAATAATGTTGTCTACTAATGAAGTAACGATTTTACCAAAAGCTCCACCAATTACAACACCAACAGCTAAGTCAAGAACATTACCTTTACTAATAAATTCTTTAAATTCTTTAACCATCTTTTTCATAATTAAAACTTAAAAACTTTATCTCCTTTCGTTAAACTTTTATTTAATTTTTCTAAATCTTTAACTGCATCATCTTTGGTTGGATAAAGTGCAAGTACTTCTTGGGCTCCGCCCCAGATACTATGTGCAAATTCTCCTACTATTGCGTATTTAGAACCCTTCTGTGCATAATATCTAGTTATATTAAATGAATAGCAGTTAAGGACCTTTTCTTTATTTTGAGACACAACCCACATACTATCAATCCCTTCCGAAATTATTATAACATAAAGAACAAAAATTTAATTAAAAAAAATAAAAAAAATTATCTAATTTTAACTTAGATAATTTTTATTTTGTTTTCTTTTTTGTATCTTTTTGTACATATTTAACTTTAACACCTTTATATAAAGCAAATTGTTTTTTTACTCCTTCAGGTAAGTTCTTTTTAATAACTTTCATTTACTACACTCCATTTCTTCTTCACATGCCTTAAGATTATAGCATTATTTAATTAAATTTACAATTATATTTACCAAAAATATCGCATAATTAGAGGCTTTTGTTACAACTGGAACTAAAGTTTCACCACAAGACTTATATTTATCAACAAAAGAAACTACGAATGATTCACGATATTGTGGAACATTTCTTAAAGTTAATGGCCACATATGTTTAACAATTATATCTTTTTCAACATCCTTTAAATCAAAATACTTACTAGCATTTTCTAAAGCTTTTTTAGGATGAGAAAAACCATGCTTTTCAAAAAACTTCGTTTTTTCATTATTTGTATGCCAATCATACAAATACAAATCATGAAGTAAACCAGCTCTAGCAGCAGATATATAATCTAATTTAAAAAACTTAGCAATTTTATAGCTTGTATAAGAAACCCTTATACAATGATCAAGTGTTGTAGTTTTTCCATGTTGAATATATTCATCCATTTGTTTTACAACATCATGATTATAAAGATCTTTTATACATTCATAGTATTTTTCATCTTTTAAAATCTTTTCAATCTTTCTTTTCATGAAAAAACTACTCCCTTCATAAATAATTATACGCTTTAAAATTTAAATTAAAACATATAAACGCTCATATTTTACAACTTTTTATAAAAGTATACAAATAAAAAAGTGTTGTGTTATAATTTTTATATATAGGGAGGTTCTTGAGATGTATATAACTGAGAGGAAACAAAGTTGGATTAATAGATTAGGAGCAGTAATGATTACTTATGCAATAATATCATTACTAATGCTTGTTATTAAAGGATGGGGAACACTTGAAGTACTTTTATTCTTAATAAATGCACTTAATTTTGTATTATTTCAATTCTTTAATCACTCATTTATAATAACTTGCTTAATTTGCATACTTGTAGGTACTGTTGCAGCTGCATGCTTATCACATATTGTTTTTTTAATATTTGGTGTTCTTCTTGCTCTTGTATCACTAATTACATTAATTATATATTTGAAAAAATAAAGGCTTATGAATAAGCCTTTTTTTATTGAAATGTATATAATTAAATGATATAGAAACTCACCAAGTAATATTACATGCAATAAGTGTAGTTCTTGCATATCGTAATGGAGATTTCGACAACATAAGATAATTTTTCACAAAAAAACACTAGTAACTGCTAGTGTTTTTTTCTTTGGAATCCATTATCTAATGATATGCCTCTTTTAGTAAGACACTCTTTATTTATATATATTTCGTTTATTAGTTCATCATATGCTTTATTAGGCATTTTTATGTATTCATCGTTTTCATCAGAAAAGTCACAATTTTCATAATCTATTTTTAAATTATCACCCAATTTAAAAGGTATCATAATTGAATTTCCTTTAATTCTAATATGAAAATATACTTCTTTTAATCCATCATACATATCCCAATATTCATCTAGATCTAAGTCAATTCCACAAGTAAAACCATCATTTAAGCAACTAGTACGATAACCATTATCATATCTTAGATTTGTATACATTTTTATAAGTTCATTATGTTTGCTAAATAAATCTAAATATTTTTTAAATAGTTCCTTGCGTCTTTCAGTCATATTTACTTTTGTAACATCATAACCGTAACGTGAATTTTTCAACATTAAATTTATTTCTTCATCTTTTTCACTGATAATAAGAACGCGGCTATTTCTATCCTTTTTTAGTGTAGTTAAATATAAAAATAGTTTTAGATACCTATCTGTTTTATTGATACCAAAACTTTTCTCATAATATTCCAAAATATCAACTTCACGAGCTATATGTAACTTTTCTAATCCTGTTAAATCTTTCATAAATTCAGTATACAGTTCATTAAATTTTTCTATTATTTCACGTATTTGAATTGAATTCTCATAATCAGCCTTAATATTATCAAAGTTTTCAATAGTATTAACTATTTCCAGAATAGACATTCCGCTATAATTAATAATTGTTGTAAATTCTTTATTAATCTCATCAAAATTAAAATAGTCTTTAAATGATTCCATAGTATACCCTCTTAATAAATATTGTAAATTATTAAAACGCATTAATCAACGATAAATCTTTATAATTCTATATACCTAATGGGAATTTTAATTGAGGATTTTTACTTCTTATTCTTTCTCTTGGTATTCCAATAACCCTAACATCATCTGGTGTCATATCAAAGAAGTTTTGTTTATTTTCATTAATTATTATTTTAGGACTACATGTTATTGGTTCCCTATTTAACATTTCTATAGCTTGATCTATATGTCTATCATATATTTGTATATTATCATATTGCCATGAGAATATGCCAACCTCTACACCTAAATGATGCGCAAATAAATGGTGTAGCATAAAATATTGCATTTGATTTATACAACCAGCAGTACAAAAATCTGATGATCTTTGTTTTAAAGACATATCAAGATAGTCCTTGCCATCCCATTCATGTCTAATATTATAATTTGTTAAGTATGCACATGGTTTTAGTCCGTGTGGAAGTTCAAATTGATTCTCTTGCCACAAACTTATAATATTTCTTCTACAATCAGGATCATTTTCCATTTGATTTAATACTTTTCTTACTAAATCATATTTTCTTACAGTTTCTCCATAAACAGAACCTATAGTCCTTGTTCCAGGAACTTCCCATTCATCCCACCAAGTAACTCCAAGATCTTTAAGCAAATCTAAGTTATTTGATTGATATAAATAAATCCAAAATAATTCGTTCTTAGCAGCATTTAAAGCAATAGGTCTTAGAGTAATGAATGGAGTTTCTCCCTTTGCAGCATCATACGTAAATATACCTGCAGTAGTTCCACCATGATTTAAACTAAGCGTATGGGCTGGTTCTCCATCTTCATATTTAGGTCTAGGATTAATATCCAAACAACCTCTTTGTAATATATCATTTAAAGTAAGTTTAGTATACATATCACCCTTAGTACCAATGTTATGACCATTTTTATCAACAAGTAGTCCGTTATTAACTATGGGTTCCTGATAAGTAGTTGTTTGTAATTCTAATGGCTTTTCACCAAGTTCTATTTTTCTTTTATTAAGTCTTTCTAAATTAAATTCCATTTTCCAAATCCTCCTATAAATAAATTATAAATGTTTAAATATTTCATATCAACATTTTTAGACTAAAAGTATGCATAAAAAAACACTAACTTTTCGGTTAGTGCCCTTATGTACTTACTGGCACGCTCTTTATAAACGTTTACGAAAAAATAGGGATAAAACCTGATTACACACTAAGTATACCACAGTATAATCAAACAATAAATTCTATGATATAATATTATTGGTGGTTATATGGATGTTACACTTAGACCTTTAAATAATGATAATGCTGAATTTAAGCAACTACATAAATGGTGTAAAAATAAATTCGTTTATGAATGGTTTGAACAAAGAGTATTATCTTATGATGAAATAGTAAAAAAATATAGAAATAAATTATTAAAAAATAAACAAAAATTATTCATTATACAATATAAAAATAAAGATATTGGATTAGTACAAATATATAAATTCAAAAATGACATTAATTTAGATGAACTAGATTATTTTAAAAATATATATGAATATGACTTATTTATAGGGGAAGAAGAATACTTATCAAAAAGAATAGGTACTAATACCGTTCAACTCATAAATCAAATTATTTATTATGAATATCTAGCTGATGCAATAATATTAAGACCGTTTAAAAGAAATATTAGAGCAATTAAATGCTATGAAAAATGCAATTTTAAACCAATTGCAGATTATGATGGAAAAGATACTTTAGGAAATCCTGAAATAATATCAGTTTTATTAAATACAAAAAAACACTAACTTTTCGGTTAGTGTCTTTATGTACTTACTGGCAGGGGCGGAGAGAATCGAACTCCCATCAAAAGTTTTGGAGACTCCTATGCTACCATTATACCACGCCCCTATTTATAGGGCCTTCAAGTAAGCAAATAAATTATAACATACGGGTTATTCATAATTCAAGTTATTTCATATATTAATAATGGTGATATATATGTTAATAAATTATACAGAAAGAGATGTTGATTTACTTGCAAGAATAATGAGAGCTGAAGCTTTAGGTGAAGGAGATCTTGGAATGCTTATGGTTGGAAATGTTGTTGTTAATAGAGTTATAGCAAACTGTTATACTTTTAAAAATATCACAACAATATATGATGCTCTATATCAAAAGAACCAATTTACCGGTGTTAACTCATCATTATTTCAAGCACAGTCAACAGCATATGAAAAACAATTAGCTAAAAGAATACTTGATGGTGAATACTATTATCCCGCTACTCATGCATTATGGTTTTATTGTCCTTCAAAAGGTTCTTCATGTAAAACAACTTGGTACGATCAAAAATTTGCAGGGAAATATAAAAATCATTGTTTTTACAGACCAGAGCCTGGGATTTGCAATGAATTATACTAAAAAATAGCACAATTTAATTGTGCTATTTTTTAGGAATTAATAATTCTTGGCCAATCTGAAGTACATTAGTTTTTAAATTATTTAGAGATGATATTTCAGAAACAGTGGAATTAAACTTCCTAGATATACCATATAAAGTATCACCTTTAACTACAGTATACTTTATCAAATTTGTTTCAGGATTAATTGAAGAAGAATCACTTATTATAAGTTTTTGACCTATTTGCAATAAATTTGAAGATAAATTATTTAATTTTTTAATTTTATCTACAGTTGTATTAAATTTCTTTGCAATGCTCCATAATGAATCCCCCTTAACAACAGTATAGATGGTTTTATCATCAGCTGGTATAATATTAGATGCATTAGATTCAGATACAAGTAAGTTTTGACCAATACTAATTAAATTACTCTTAAGTCCATTTAACTCCTTAAGTCTGTCGACGCTTATATTAAATCTTCTTGCTATAGAATATAAAGTGTCTCCACTTTTAACGGTATAATATGCTGTTCCAGATTCTACTGGAGGATTATATTTTACCCCTAAATATTCAGCTATAGATTTAACAACTGCTTCAGCAAGTCCTTCGTAATTATATTTTATTTGATTTACATCATCTCCTGAACTATCTAAAAAGGCATATTCCATTAATATTGATTCATCAGGAGATGTATCTCTTATTATAAAATAATAATCTTTAGAAGGATTGCTTGGTAAACGCCTTTGATAATATTTTCTTACGTTTTGACCAGACAAAAGCAAATTATTAGATATTATAGAAGAAAGTTTATCACTATTTCTAAGTGCATAAATAACTTCAGCACCATCTCCTCCACCTGCATTTAAATGGTTAGATATTAGAAGAACATCTGTTGATGGAGAATATAAATTTTTAATTCTATTTACTCTATCTGTTGGAGATAAAGTTTCATCTGAATCTCTTACCATTTTGTTTTCTATACCCAACTCATTAAGTCTATTAGATATATATTTACTTATTTTTAAATTATAATCTTTTTCTATAATTCCATTAGAACTAGAACCAGGATCATTACCACCATGACCTGCATCTATAATAACCTTCTTTATTACTCTTTCATTCATGACTATCACCTAAAGTAATATATGAACTTATTATTAATTTTGCTATTAATATTGTACTTGTAACTCTAAATATGATAGTATATAAAACTATACAAGGAGATAACTATGGAAAAAAATGAAGATGAATTAAAAAAGATTTTAGATAAAAAAATAAGTGAAATTGATACTGAAACACTTAATGGTAATAAAGCAAAACATAGAAGAAAGTTAATAGATTTTAATACATATAATTTGCTTTTAACTACAATATATGATGATGAAAAGGAACCTAATGTTTTTATAAATACCAAAAAATTTGATAAGTTGGACAAAAAAGATGATTTTTCTCTTGCTGATTTTATAAGTAATAATAAGAAATATTTCACATCAACCATAGATAACTATCTTAAAATACTAAATGATAATCAATTTTACTATGTTTTTAGAAATCCTAAAGAAAAAATTAATGATGATTTGGCATTTAATTTAATTTGTAGTTTTTACTACTCTCTTGATGAAAGAAAAGGGAAAATTGCGGAAAGTATAATTAACAGTAATAACCTAATTCTTACAGAACCTTTGGACAAACTAGGTTATGAAGGATTATGCTTACATATTCATGATGAAAAACTTCCATATCTTTTATGTGAATGTGATGAACAATATCTAAACCTTGAAAGTATATTAACAATTGTTCATGAATTTGGACATTCAATAGAATATATTTATTCAAGTGATAGATCAATGAATTGCTTTTATGCAAAAGATCTTATGACTGTCGAAATAACTTCATTATTCTACGAATATTTATTTTTAGACTACTTAAAAAAGCATCATTTATTTAATGAAGATATTAACAATGCTCTTGGTTTTATTTTATACGCTCGATGTGAAAACGCATTAAGTCTAAAAAAAGTCTTTTCAAAAGAAATTGAATGTGAATTTGGTAAACTAAAATACATTGATAACACAGCATATATAAAACAAAGAAACATTTATAAGACATATGAAGATGAAGAACACAATCTATTCCAATTTCAATATGATTCACAAGAAGATTTAAGATACACACTAGGTAACGCTTATGCTCTTCACTTTTTAAAACAATACAATGATGACCCTGAACTATTTAATAGAAATTTCAATGACTTCTTAAGCACAAGATCATTATTAACTTTAGATCAAATATTAAACTTATTTAATATTGATAAAGAAGAATTCCAAAGTTTAAAACAAGTAAAACCTATAGTAAAACAATATGTAAGAAATTATAATAAAGAATTATATAAAAAATAAGCTATGATATTTTTATCATAGTTTTTTTGTTAAGTCATGTATACTTTTAAACTGTATAAATTATAGGAAACTTTATCAAAGTTAATTTTTATGATATATTCTTATATATATAAATAGTGGTGACCTATAATGAAAAAAAAGAAAAGAAAAAATAAAAAGAAACTGAAACTTAAAACAAGTTCAAAATTAATATTAATTCTATTAATTGTATTTATTATTTATTTTTATGATTTTTTTGGATTATTTAATAAGGATACAAAACCTATTACAGCTGACCCATATAAATCATATAAAAATGTTGTTAATAATATTAAATACACAAAATGTATTGAAACAGGTATAACTGAAGAAAACTTCAATGAAGAAACTATTAACAAGAAAAATGAATTAATTAATTATATAAATAAGAATAATATTTTATATTATTATCATGATAAAGATTATAACTATGATATTAAAAGAAATGAAAACGAGTCTATTTATGGTGCAAGTCTAGTAAAACTATCAACTGCTCTTTACTTAATAGATAATGATATAGATTTATCTCAAGAAGTTACTTATTTAGCAAAATATAAAACTGCGTATAGTAAAGGAATGGAAAAACATAGTATTGGTGATAAAGTAAGTTTAAAAGAACTTATGAAATACTCAATAACTTATAGTGATAATACTGCTCATCATATGATACTTGAATTTATTGGTAAAGATAAATTAAAAGAATACTCAAAAAGTTTAGGTGCCAAAGTACTACTTGATGGATGGGATGATTTCGGAAACCAAACAGCAGATGATATGAATATATATCTAAATAAAGCTTATGAACTATTTACTGCAAAAGAAAATGGTAAACTATTACAAGAATATATGAATAATACAGATACAAATGCTCTTAATTTAGATGAAAACACTACATTCTTACATAAGTATGGTTCACATATGCAATATTTTCATGATGTAGGAATATATATGGGGAGTCATCCATATAACATTGTAATTCTCACAACAAAAACAGAAGCAAATGGACCATCATATGTAAAAAAAGTTTCTGAATTAACTTATAATTTTCACAATGCTTATTATGATAATTTAGAAAGTTATTGTCACAGTGAAGCATTTGATAAAGACTAATTTAATTAGTCTTTTTTCTTGTAAAAAATTACTAAAGTTTTTCCTATTTTCTTGAATAGACATTTATTAAATGTTAATATTATCTATAGGTGATAATATGTGCGGAATAGTTGGAATCATAGATAAAAATAATAAAACCACTAAGAAAAAAATTATTAAAAATATGGCTGATAAAATCATTCATAGAGGTCCTGATGCTGAAGGATACTTTGTAGATGATTATATTGCACTAGGTCATAGAAGACTATCAATTATAGATTTAAAAGGCGGAGATCAACCTTTATATAATGAAACTAAAGATATTGCTTTAGTATTTAATGGCGAAATATATAACTATAAAGCTATTAGAGAAGACTTACTAAAAAAAGGTCATAAGTTTAAAACTAATACTGATAGTGAAGTTATAGTTCACGGATATGAAGAATATGGATGTGAACTATTTAAAAAACTAAGAGGTATGTTCGCTATTTTAATCTATGATAGTAAAAATAAAGTTGTAGTTGGAGCTAGAGACCATTTTGGTATTAAGCCTTTTTATTATTATAAAAATGATGGAATGTATTTATTTGGTTCTGAAATAAAATCATTTTTAGAACATCCTGAGTTTAAAAAAGAGGTTAATAAAAAAGCTTTAAAAATGTATTTAGTATTCCAATACTCTATTTATGAAGAAACATTCTTCAAAAATGTTTATAAACTTAAACCAGGTCATTATTTTGTTATTAAAGATAACAAAATGAAGATAACTAAATACTTTGAAGTATCATTTGATAAAGGAAATAATACTTATAATGAATACAGAAAAGAATTAAAAAAAGCTTTAGAAGAAAGTATTCATGCTTATCAAATATCAAGTGATGTTGAAGTAGGATCTTATCTATCTGGTGGAGTTGATTCATCGTATGTTGCAGCAGTTGCAAAACCTGATAAAACATTTAGTGTAGGTTTTAAAACTGAAGGCTTTGATGAAACAGAAAAAGCTCAAGAATTATCTAAAGAATTAGGAATTAAAAATAAAAGAAAATATGTTACTCCAGAAGATTTCTTTGATACTCTTCCAACAATACAATACTTTACTGATGAACCACATGCTAACCTTTCAACAGTACCACTATTTTTCTTAAGTGATCTAGCTAGTAAAGATGTTAAAGTAGTTCTATCAGGTGAAGGAGCTGATGAATTCTTCGGTGGATATCCAGAATATAACGATCCACTATCGGTTAGAATGTATGCTAAAATACCTTCAATTATTAAAAAACCATTTGCTGCTTTAATTAAACCACTTCCTCATTTTCCAGGTAAAAATACTTTAGTTAAATACAGTAAGCCATTTTATGAAAGATATATTGGGCATGCATTTGTAATGGATGAAAAAGAAGCTAATCAAATACTATGTAATGATTTAAAAGATAATGTTACGTTAAAAGATATTTTATATCCTTACTATGAAAAAGTTAAAGGTAAAGATGAACTTACTAAGAAAATGTATTTTGACTTTAACTTCTGGCTTCCACAAGATATCCTTCTTAAAGCTGATAAAATGTCTATGGCACATTCTCTTGAACTTAGGGTTCCACTACTAGACCAAGACTTATTTAAAACTAGTAGTAAAGTTCCAAGTAACTATCAAGTTAAAGATAAACAAACTAAATATATGTTTAGAGATATTGCTTTAGAAAAACTTCCAGAAGACTGGGCTAAAAGAAGAAAGCTTGGATTCCCTGTTCCATTTAGTAAATGGATTAGAGAAGAAAAATTCTACAAAAAAGTTAGAGATATGTTTAATGAAGAATTTGTTGATGAATTCTTTGATAAAGAATTTATCAATAAATTATTAACTGATCACTACAATAATAAAGTTAATAACGGTAGAAAAATATATAATATATATATCTTCTTAATTTGGTATAAAGTTTATTTTGCAAAATAAAAACCTCATATCTGAGGTTTTTTTATTTAAAAAAATGCCATTCCATAAATCTATTTTGCATGTATTCATCATTATATTTCTTGTCTATATGTTTAATTATTTTATTATTTGAGACACTTCCATCATGTCTTTGAGCCCATCTAACGATTGCAATTCCCGTAACAGTAAAATTAAAAATCATAAAAGCAGTAAAAAATGGAAGTATGATATTAAAGAATTTATTTCGTGTTAAAGAAACTAATTTGTGAATATATGGTGTTGTTTTTTCAAACACAACACCAAAAATTCCCCATACAATAAACATAAATAAACAAATATGACCTTTAAAATTTAGAAAAGAATTTGTGTATCTCCAAGCGTACATTCCTAGTCCATACTCTAGTACCAAGCCACAAATAAGTTCAACTAAAGTGCCTACGCAAGCATATATTAAAAACTTATATACAATATTAAGATTCTTAATATAGTGGCTTATAATATAATAACCTACAATACCAAATCCATAAATTATACAAAAATGTCCGTATACAGAAACCACATGAGATTCCCATATATTAAATTTTATTAAGCAATATAATCCTTCTAAAACAACACCAATCCATGATGCAAATATAAATAAATAAAATAAATCTCCATATTTAATATCATGCTTCTTCATACTACATTTCGTCCTTCACAAGTTTATTATACATATTTATAATCAAAAATTAAATAAAAAAAATATGTTATTAAAACATATTTTTATTTTTGATAAGTATATCCTTCAGTTTCCATGTATTTTATTAGTTTCTTTTTACTATATGATTTATATTGCGATAGTTCACTATCACTATAGTGAAGAATAACATTATATTTATCAACAGTACCTTCTTTATACTCAGGTTCTTCTAAATACATTTTTAATACTTCTGTTGCTATATCAGTATCAGTATAATATAAAATTAATATTACATCTGAAAGTTTACCTTTTCGATAATCAAACTTTAATGTATGGTTTTTGTTTCCATCTTCATAAATATAATCAAATACCAAAACATAATCTTTCTTTTTATTTTTATTCGTTTCTTTAGACTTATTACTAAAAACAAAAACTAATACTATAGCTATAATAGCTACCAAAACTGCAGCAGCAATTGCAATATTTTTTTTATTTAATTTCATTATGAATACCTCGCAATTCTATTAAAAGAATATCATATTAAATTTTATTATTCAATTAATCATAATTAAAACTTTACAATATCGTTAAAATTAGGTGGGAATCCCATTCTATCAAGAACTTTATTAATACTTATAGTCTTAAGTTTTCCACTTAATACATCTATTTCGTATGATATTTCATGTATAAGTAAATTAAAATCTTCACATCTTAACATTTCCTTCAATATGATAATTAAAGAAAACACATCATTAAGTCCATAAATATACTCTTCATTTTCCTTAGGTATATTTAATAAATGATGATATTTTGTTGGGCTTATAAATGTATAACTTCTATGTTCATAACATAAATCCTCATGAGCACATAAATTACGATAATTACTTAATACTGGAAGATATGTTAGTAAGTTTTCAACTGAAACATCAAAATATGTAGCAATCTCTTCTTGATCTTCTTTCTTAAATATACAGTATAATTCACTTACAATACCAAAAGACAACACCTTTACTACTACCCATAAAGGTAAATACCCATAGTTTTCCATATAATGTTTTGTGGCATTATGTTGCTTACCATTAACTCTTATTTGTCTTTTCATTTTCTTAATAAGATCATTTATTTGTCTTATCTTATGAGAATCTCGTGTAAACATTGATGAATCAAGATATGTTGATTCTTTGTAACCATGATTTTTAGATATTACATATGAAAAGATACTTTTAACGTTATTTTCAAGGATTAATATATTCTTAAACAAAATATTTCTTAGTTGTCTATCAAAGCAAAATAAAGCATACACTTCTGAAAAATTAGTTCCTTCTATAAAAGAAGAACTATTTTCTGACTTTAAGAATGGATGTCTATAACCATTTAAAAAGAAATAATTTTCACGAACTAATATTTCATTTGGATTATTAAAATTTTCAAAAGATAATCCTTTCTTCTTTAAAATATCAATTTGTTCATCAATAGTTTTAAATATTTTTCTTCCCATATTTACTCACCTATTCTCATATAATAAATTATACCATACATTTTAAATAAAATAACAAATAAACCAATTATATGGTATAATTTACGAGGTGATATCATGCCTTCAATATATGTACATAACTACTTTGCTAAGGATATACAAAGCAAATTAAATAAAGAAAAGAATATAAAAAAAATTAATGATCCCAAATATTTTTATATATTTGCTCAATCATTTGATAACTTATTTTATTACAACTTTTACAAACCAACAAATGGTAAACTATATCGTCATTTAGGTCATTATGCACACGTGCATAAAGTATCTAAATTCTTTACTAATTTAGTGGTCTATATAAAAGAAAATAACTTATATGATGATGAAAATATCGGTATGTTATATGGCTTTTTATCTCATTACGCATTAGATTCAACAGCTCATCCATATATACATTATGTAAGTGGAAGATTTAGTAAATCAAATAAAAAGAAAACAAAAAAATATAAAGGTAATCATGCAATAAATGAAATAATGCTTGATTCCATATATTACTATAAAGACCATTCAGAGAAATATTATAAATATAAACTATATGATGATTTAATACCTAATATGGAATTTTCTAGCACTTTAAAATCAACAATTGATTACACATTTAAACATACTTTTAATGTTGATAACATTGGAGTTATCTACAATAAAGCATATAACCATAGCAGAAAAGCATATAAATATTTGATGTATGATAGATTTAATATTAAAAAATTATTGTATCATGTAGTAGATTTCATCTATCCATTTAAAAGATTCAAAGCATATTCATATTCACATCACATAAATCATATTGATAATACTATATTAAATGAAGGCCATAAGATTTGGTTGCACCCTGTAACAGGCGAAGAACATACTGAATCATTTTATGACTTATATGATATATCAATGAAAAAAGTTTTAAAATATATAAATAAATGTAATGAATACTTTAATGATAAATGTTCTTTAGAAGAACTTAAAAAAGTCATCGGTAACATTAGTTACTCATCTGGACTAGACTGTGAAATAAGAGCAAATTTCCAATATTTTAGTTATTAAAAAAGCACGTAATTAATTACGTGCTTTATTATTATCACTCATAGAGTATTTTGCTAATAATGAATTCATTTTATTAACAATAAATCTTTGTCTCAATATTGTAAGATCATGAGTGCTTTTTTTATTTAAATTGTTTTCTTTCGCCTCTTGATCAATATAAGGTTTAAATTCATTTTCAAAATTATAGGAAATATAATCAATTACACCATATTCAATATTCCTATTAACTAGTTTTGAAACAACATCTTTTTTTGATAATTCAAGCTTTGAAGAATCATCACGATCAACAACTAATTCAACATATGGATTAATGTCTAAATCGCTTCTAACATCAGAACATCTTCCTGCTAATCCTGAATCATAAGTTATAACAGCTTTTTCTACAACTTCGTAATTAATCCATTCACCTTTTGAATTTGTTTCTGTTCTTTTTACTAATACTTTTAAATTGACTGGATAGTTGTTATAAGTAGTATAACTATCGTCCCCGTCAATATAAGATCTAACTGTGTCAAATTGCATATGTATACACTCCCTCTGTAAAAACTGATTATAACACAACATCAGTTTAATGTAAAACTTTTTTCCGATTTTATTGATTAGAAATCAATTTATCTAACTCATTAATAACATGTTGATTAACAACCCAAAAATTGTTAGAACCTTTAAACTTTATTTTGTCATTAATAATTTTATCAACATCTAAATGTATCTTATTAGAATCTGCAGAAACAACATAAATATTTTCATCAGATACATTATTATTAGTTGTAATTATTGGTTTTTCTAACACTTTAGCTTCAATTAAAGATGTAGATGAATCCAAAGCATCTGCTGTATTAATATAATAATCTGCTAAAGATATATAAGGATACGGATTTATCTTAAATCCAAAGAACTTAATATAAGAATTTAAATTTAATTGATTTACTAACATTTTTAAATTAACTAAATCCGGTCCATCACCAATAATCCATAGCTCAACATGATTATTAATCTTTACAAGATTATTCATCATTTTAATCATTAAAGTATAATTTTTTGCACGATCATTTAGCGTACCAGCTGTAACAAATAATGTTTTGTAATTTGGCTTATCAACTTCTATACTTGCTTTTGATGATCTAATTATGTATTTATCATTTACCATATATTCTAAAACATGTGAATTTTTTTCTATATCTAATCGATTATTACTAAATGAAAGCAACAAGTCTTTATTAGGAAACAAAAACTTTTTAAAAGACAATATTTTATAATCAGATATAAAATTATTAAAGGATTGCTCTGTTACATATATTTGATGGTAATTCTTATGAAGATATAATGATGAATTTTTAGAAGCATTAGCTATAAACTTTGATAATTCTATATGTCCAACATCATACATGATACTAAAATTGTATTTATTATGATATTTAAACTTTGTAATAAAATTTATATTCTTTTTATTAAAAGGAGAAAGAATAACATGAACACTTTTTGGAATTAGATTAATCAAGTTTGAACTTCCACTTGCAAAGATTAAATCAACATCATATTTTGTGTAATCTATGTTGGAAAGCAAATTAATTAAACTTATTCCTACACTATTAGAACTTAGATTACTAATTCCCACTAATATTCTATTCTTCATAAAACATTCTCCTTATTTATTTTCTTGTATAACTCTTTCCTTCAATAAATATGTACTCACGTAACTCTTGTTCATATCTTTTTTTGTATTTCAAAGTACCAATAAAATCAAGAAATGATTTATATCCAGTACACGAAAATAATAAACCTAATATTAAAATTCCTGTATTTTTATCTGAATTTTCCCAAAAATTAGAAGCTGAATAAGAAACCATAGATATACCAAATGCTCCAACAATTGTTCCTAAAAAATATTTAATAGCAAGCCATAAGCTTTCATACAATTCACTAGTTTTTAACTCTACTAACTTATATGTTTCTTCACTATTTAATTGAATAACATACCTAAAAGTCGCTAATAGCTCATTTTCTATTCTTTTCTTAATAAACATATTATTTTGAACATTTTTTTCAACACAATAATATCTTTGACCATTATCATTTATCATTGTATAGCCAAGATCAAATGTGTCATTTTTATTAATATGAACCGATGTTAAATATCTATACTCAGTAGGTATATTTTTAAAATACTTACAATCTACCACTATATCTTCCAATTTCATAAAACCACCTGAAATAAATAACTATTCTGTTTCTTGCAAACACAAAGGGGAAACAGAAGAACTATTAGCCTCTCCACAATAAACAGAAGCTTGTTCATTTGTTTCAATTATATCAGTAGAAGATATATTTTCTACACTATTAAACATATAATATCCATTACTTACCCATACGTTTGAAACAAATAAATCTCCTACTGTATAAACAAGAATGCTACCAGTAAGATTTGTATTTCTGTCCAAATCTTTAACATTAAAACACTTACATGTATCATTTCCATTTGTATTTTCAGCTAATGTTTGTAACTTTATTGCTTCACTAATAAAGTCATCTTTACTTGGAATAATATTTTCTTCTTCAGTCTTAGCTTGAATTTTTTCTTTTGTTTTGTGTTTATCAACTTTTTTATATTCGTTAAATTTTAGCAATCCAAAATATACTCCAGTTGATCCAACTATCAGAATTAAAAAGTACAACAAAAATTTCTTCACATTAATCATTCCTTATATTCAAAATTATACCAAAAAAAATTATATTTGTAATTATATATAGAAAATAATTTTGCATAAAAAAACTCGGAAAACCGAGTTTTTGAAACAAATAAATACGTAAATATTATCTCTTTGAGAATTGAGGAGCACGACGTGCTTTTTTAAGACCATATTTCTTACGTTCTTTACTACGTGAATCACGAGTAACAAAACCGTTTACTTTTAAGATCTTTCTATAAGCAGTATCACTAGATTGATCAGTATTAGCATCAAAAGCCATTAAAGCTCTTGTAATACCTAAACGAATTGCTCCAGTTTGACCAGAGAATCCTCCACCCTTAACAGTAACATCAATATCGAATCTATTTTCATTATTAGTAACTACTAATGGTTGTTTTAAATCCATTACTAATGTTTCATAAGGCATATAATCATTAACATCTTGTCCGTTAACAGTGATTTTACCAGTTCCGCCAACCATTCTAACTTGAGCGATTGATCTTTTACGACGACCTGTAGCAGTCCAAACTTGTTTATTAGCCATTGTTAACCTCCTTATTTAACTTCCATAACTTCTGGTTTTTGAGCTTCATGTTTATG
>Ga0310786_10003942_pt1 | contig 20999 bp, 14 predicted proteins | sample AusTroGonzalo_MG_FD_203881 | JGI IMG/M metagenome (GOLD analysis project Ga0310786, IMG submission 203881) | Bovine rumen microbial communities from tropical cattle in Woodstock, Queensland, Australia - Gonzalo_03 (v2) (version 2) | ecosystem: Host-associated > Mammals > Digestive system >... | reverse complement strand
CCCCGCCTCCCCATCCCCCCGCCCACCCCTTGCCCTTGGTTCGTTTCCCGTCTCCCCCACTTTTCTCTCGCCCCGCCCGCCGTTTTTTGTTCCCATGCGCCGCCATGCAACCCCCTGATGCCTCCTTCGACGGCCTCCTCCTCGTCGACAAACCTGCCGGTTGGACCTCCCACGACGTCGTCGCGCGCGTCCGCAACCGCTTCCACCTGCGCAAGATCGGCCACGGCGGCACCCTCGACCCCGCCGCCACGGGCCTGCTCGTCCTCCTCCTCGGCCGCGCCACCCGCATTTCCGACCGCGTGATGGGCCACGACAAGACCTACGAAGGCGTCCTCCGCCTCGGCACCACCACCACCACGCAGGACGCCGAAGGCGAACCCGTCGCCGTCGCCCCCCCCGAAGCCGTCGCCGCCGTCACCGAAGACGCCGTCCGCCGCGCCTTCGCCGACCGCATCGGCGACCAGTACCAGACCCCTCCCATGGTCTCCGCCATCCGCATCGGCGGCGTCCACCTCTACGCCATGGCCCGCCGCGGCGAAGAAATCGAACGCCCCGCCCGCCTCATCCACGTCTATTCCCTCGACCTCCTCTCCTTCTCCCCCCCGGACGCCTCCTTCCGCGTCGAATGCACCAAAGGCACCTACGTCCGCACCCTCGCCCACGACATCGGCGCCGCTCTCGGCCCCGGCGGCCACCTCGCCGCCCTCCGCCGCACCCGCGTCGGCCCCTTCGATCTCTCGGAAGCCATCCCCCTCGACGCCCTCCTCGCCCTCCCCACCCCCGCCTCCCGGCTCCTCCCACTCCCCGACGCCCTCGCCCGCCTCGCCACCCCCTGACCCACCACCCCTTTCCCCGCCTCCCCGCGGAACGCATCGGCGCGGATCGGGAGGGACCCGCTTGTCGGGTCCGCCGCCCCCCCATTCACCCCTTCTCTCCCCTTGCGGCAACGTCCCCTTTTTCGAACGGGAGGGGCAACGTCCCCGTTGCCCGCGAATGGCGGAAAGCCTTGGTTTTGAACGGGGAGGGCCCCGCTTGTCGGGGCCGTGAAAAACGGAATGGGGTGAGGGACGTGTGGTAGGGGCCGACCGCCGGGCGGCCCGTCCCTGCCGTTCCTGTCGTCCCTTCGGTCCCGGCCGTGGCCCGGCTCCCCGAAACGTCGCGCCTTCTGGGAGCGCAGGCTTCCAGCCCGCGATTTTTCCGAAACGCCCGCCCGTCCGCCTCTTTTCACTTTTCTCTCTTCTCTTTTAACTTGAACACCGCTCCCGCCGCCGCCCCTCCCCGCCCGTGTTTTCGCCCTCCCCCCTCTTCAAAATACCCAAGTCACGCCGCCGCCGAATGCCGTGCCGTCATGATTTTTGCCATCATTCCCGGATCCTTGAAACCATTCCACCAACGCATGCAACGCAATGTGGCGCCCGCACCGCCACCCCACGGTTCCCGCAAGCTCGTTGCAGTTCATTCCTCCATCGTATTCTCCGTTCAGCCAAAATCGTCCTAAATTCAGCGTTCCTCCCACCCGCCAAGCCAATCCAAATTCATCATCATACCCATAATCATATAGCCCATCATAACTGTGTTTATCATCAAATCTCCCTATTTCATATCGTCCGCCAACTCCGGCATACGGCGAAAAGATTCGTCCCCGGAAAGGCCGCCACAGCGCAATGATTTCCCCTCCGTAATTCTCGACTAGCGCATCATCTTTGTAATGAACTGTCTCTGTATGCCTTCGGGTATGAGAATGGGTTCTCCAACCATAGCGGAAAGAATACGTATAAGTATAGTAATGAGTATAGTACGTGTTCTGGTAGGTGCCCTTCATGATGTAATCCACTCTGTCGTAAAATCCCCGAAAAGACACATCAAACGCACTCTTCCACAATGGCACCGTCAGCTCTCCAGCCACAACAATTGCGCCTTCCGAGCCGCCACCACCCCGCAAAGACAACCGCGCTGATTTCTCCATCCCGGCCGCGCTTCGCCCATCGTCTTCGTTGTAGGTCGTCTTTTCGCCTTTCTCGCTTTCCATCTTCAAGCGGTATTTCCTACCCGCTTCCATAGCATCATCCATGTACGGCCGTCCGTCTTGGAAAGAGTCGTTCAATCCCTTTTCCGGCGTCCATTGTTCCTGCAACGGCATTCCCCCCACCGAACTACCCGAAGCCGACACCGGCGCTTCCGGCTTCGGGGACCGCACGTCCCGCCGCAACACCTCGTCCAGCAAATCGTCCGCGTAAACCGGCGCGGCCAGCAGGGCCGCGGCAAGACAAAACACCACTTTTTTCATTTTGCGCCTCCTCGTGGGTTCCGCCGCCGCGCCGGACCGGCCGGGCGGCGGCGGGAACGGCATTTCAGTCCCGGTATCCCTGGGACTCCAGATACTCCTTGATGTTCGGCATCGTTTCTTCTGTTTCGGAGACGACGGAATGGACGACAACGGCGTTGACGTCGCACCCGCGTTCGACCAGCCACTTGACCGTGTCGAACTGCCCGCACTTGACGGCCGCCGCGAGGTGCTTGTCCGTCAGCTGGCCGCCGTGCGCGACAAGCATCTTCAAGGGCCACAACCTCCCCTCGATGACGCACCGCGAAACCGCGCGTTCGTCGGCGGGAACCTTCAAGTCGTCCAGCAGGTACTTCAAGAGTTCCTCCGAATCGGAACGGACGGCCAGGGACAGCACCGTGTCGCCTTCGGCCGTTTTGGCTTTCACGGAAGCACCGGCACCGGCCAGCGATTTCACGATTTCCGGGATTCCCCCCGCTGCCGCGTGGTGGAGGGCCGTGCATCCCGAAGCATCGGCCGCGTCGATGTCGGAAACGGCCAGCAGCATCCGCGCCATGGTGGCGTTCCCGCGCATGACGGCCAGCATGAGGGGCGTCGTCCCGTCGGCGTCGGCCCTTTTTGCATCCAACCGCCGTTGCAGCAGCGGCAGCAGGACTTTTTCGTCTCCGCTGCGGACCGCGTAATGCACGGCCCCGCCGCCCTTGGCGTCGCGCCGGGCCACATCCGCCGCCGACAGCACTTCCGTCGCCTTTCCCTTGAAGCCGTACTGCAGGGCCACGAGACAGGCCGGACGCCCCAAGGGGTCCTTTTCGCTGGCACCGTCGATGTCGGCCCCGAGCGCCAGGGCCAGGTCCATCAAATCGTCGAATCCCATGAAAACGGCGGCGACGAAGAGGGAGGTCGCCTGCGCCGGCGTGACTTTCCCGTTCGCCCGGTAGAGCCGCAGCACGCGGCAGCCTTCGCCCAGCACCCGGTTGATGCCCGGTTCCGTATGTTCGGAAATGGCCGCGAGCATCGCGCGTTCGCGGTCCGCGGAATCGATGTCGTCCGCGATCATGGCGGCGGCGGCCGCCGCCAATTTCCGCAATTCCGCGGCCCGCTTGGCGCCCTCCGTTCGCACGGCCGCTTCGAGTGCGCGGGTAACGGCGTAGAGGTTGATTTCCCGGAGGGCCTTCAGTTTCATGTTCAGTTCGGCCGTCGTCAGTCCCTTCTCTTCTTCGCCATCGGCGACCAGCCCTTTGTAGGTTTCCAGGAGGGTGTTGACGATTTCGTCGGCATCCTTTTCGGAAACGTCGTCCGCAAGCAGCGCCTGCTTGAGGGATTGGAGGCGGACTTCGACGCGCGTCCAATGCGGCGTGAATTCCTTCTTGGCCTGCATCAGGGCCTTGCTGCGTTCCCGGAGACCGCTTGCGGTTTCGTCCAACGGTTCCTTTTCGCTGCCTTCGCGGACCGCGATGCTCTTGTACAAATACGCTTTCGTCAGCAGGCCGATGGCGTCCACCCCGTCTTTGTCGGCGTGTTGCTCGATGGCGTCCGCCCCCGCCGCGTCCAACAGTTCGTCGATACGGACGGGATAGGCGGCCACCTGGGGAATCCGGCTCGCGACCGCCAGTGCTTTCCTGTAGTCGCCCGCCTTGATGTATCCGCCGACGTATTGCTTCGCGTAACGTTCCCATTTCGCCAGCGTCGCGGGTTGACGCTCGTGTTCAGGCAGTTGCATTTCGCGATGTAGACGACGGTGTTGACTGCCTTCTGGTCCGTGACGCCCATTTCATGGACGGCCCGCCGCGCGGCTTCGTCGTCACCCTTTGCGAGATGGTCGGCGACCTTCGCCTTCATGCCCTGGATGCGCGCCACCGTGAATTTCGCTTCCGCCGGGTTCACCAGCGTCTCGATAAGGCGTTCTTTCATGAGTTCTTCCGGCGATTTTTTCATCGTGCCCAGCGGATAGGCCTTTACGCTCACTTCCCGCGCTTCCTGGAATTTGTTCTGGTTGACCAAATCGGTCATCCGGCGCTGGACGCCGTCCGGGTTGAAGGAACCGAACGGATTGAACTGGGGACTCGTGCATCCCGCCGCGAACAGCAGGACCATGAGGGCTGCCGATTTCATTGTGCTTTTCATATTCTCTCTCCTGTTTGTTTTTCTTTTGAAACTGCTCCGGGAACCGCTTCGTCCGCGTTCCGTCCGTCCCCGTCCGCCGCGCCGGCGGAAAACCGTTGCAGCTGCAAGGCGAGCATTTTCGCCTCGCACTCTTTCGACTCCGCCACCGCGGCCTTCCACGGTTCCTGCAACGCTTCCAGTTTTTCCGCGATTTCCGCCACCTGCCGGTCGAGACGGTGCGACATCTCGAGGCATTCGGCGGATTCTTCTCCCGACAACAACCGCTTGATGACGACCTCGCGGTGGATTTCGACGACATGGAGGCTCAGCCAGGCGTCCAAAAACCCCAGAAGGAACGCCCGGTCCCGGATTTCCGTTACGCCACTTGCGAGTAGACCGAGTTCACGGCTCGCCCTGCTGCAATCCGCAATCTCCGTCTGGAGTTCCCGGATTTGGATTCCGAGACGTTCCTTTTCTCTTTCCGCGACCTCCCGTTTGGCCTCCAGCGCAACGATTTGCACATCCAGTTGGCGCAAACGTTCCTCCGCCTGCCGCCGTTCTTCCGCCTCGCGGGCAGCCGCCGCAGTTGAGACGGCCGACCGCCGTTCCTCCGCGACGCTTTCCGCCGGTTCCCGCTTTTCCGGCGTGCAAGCCGCCGTGACAAACAACAATGCAAGTGCGAAACTGCTTGCAATCGCCAACCGCACCGGGTTCGGGATTGCCGTGGACGCGGAGTGCAGGATGTGCTTCTTGCACCAAATCCGGAAGATTCCCCTCGCGGCATCGCATTCCGGATCGGAAAAACGCCCGCCTTGCGTACTTGGTTGAGGCCCTGGGAAGCCCGATAACGACGCGGAGGGGGCGCGCGTTGCAACGCAACCTGTCGTTGGTTTCATGTGGAGGCGTTTCATGGGACGGAGCTTCAGTCCCCCCGTCCCATACTCGTTGCCGGATCCGGAATCTGACAAATTCCCCGACATTTTTTTCCGCTCGTCCGCTCCGCCGCCGCGCGACTCCGCCCCCGCCGGACGGAAATCCGTATGTCGTTGTGTCGTTGTTTTCGCTGTCTCCATGGCTCGCGGCGCGACCGCTTCGCAGCTGCATGGAAACGAAAAAGCGCGTTCCCGAATCCATGCCCGCTTCGGAGGCCCTAGCACAGGCCCGTCTGGTTCACATGGCGGGAACACGCCCATTGGGCGCGTTCTGCAATCTGAACCAGACAAGGCCGAAAGGGCTTTGTCAGTAAAACGACTCCTGAAAATGTGCTAGGTTTCCGAAGCGGTGTCGTTTAGCAGTTCGCTAAAATCGGTTGTTTACGTGGGATTCCGGGTTTTGGACGGTTCTCCGAAGGGTGGACACAACGCGCGGGATTGCGCTTTCAACGCCCCCACTCTGCCACACCCTCCCCCCTCCCATCAACGTCCAAATCACCATTCCTTTCCTCACCTCCTGTCCACGAATGTCCATCCGCGATCCCCGCCCGTGCATCCCCTAGACTCTCTCCAAGCCTTCCCGGACCGGTCCAAGAAGTTGTTCATCCAATTTCTGGGGGTGCGGCTTTCAGTCGCGCCTCATGTCCAAGCTCATGGCGCGGCTGAAAGACGTACCCCAAAACGCTACGGTACGTCGCCTTCACCACTCTCTCCCTCCAAGCTTTTCTTGTCCGAGAAACGGTTTTCATGATGTTCTTGTAGATTCTTTCCCATTTCCCTGTCCGCGAAGCGGTTTTCATGGCTTTCAATGCAGAAATTTTCTTGTGTCGCAACGGGCCGCCCGGCGGTCCTCCCATACCGCCACCCCCAGCTGTTCCGTCTTTCACGGCCCCGAGAAAACGAGGCCTCTCCTTCGCGTACATTTGCGTTCCTGCGCGATTCTTTTCCAAAACGCATAATGCATGACCCATAATTCATCGCCCATTTTTTCTCCGCGAAGCTGCATTCCTTGTTTTCTTGTAGATTTCCCCCCTATTTCCGTCCATCCGTGTCCATTCGCGGTTTTCCCGTTCCGAACCAAATCCTTCCGTGGCCCGGCGGTTGGTCCATTCCCCTCAAGATGGCACCCCCATGCGACGCGCCTACGGCACTGGTCGGGACGGAGTCCGACCCTCCCCTTCAAAATCCAGTCTTTTCCCCATGCCGCGATTCGCAGGAATGATGCGCTTCACGTTTCTCCATGTCCTTTTGTGCTCACAAAAAAGCATCCAAGTCCTCAAAACGGTTTTTCGTTTCCTGAAGTTTTCTTCCTGTTTTCCCCATCCGATTCCATTCGCGTTTTTTCTTCCTGTCTGCCACCGCCTCGCCGGAGAGCAACCTTCCTCTCACTTGTATTGTCCGTAGGGCGCTTTTCCATCTTTCCCCTCTTCCCGGAGTCCTACCCCTCCCCCTCCCCCTCCCTCTATCGCATTCGAGTCCATTCGTGGTTCCCAATCGAAACCACCCCAAACATAAATGTCGCATAACAAAACACCATCTGACATTGGGACAGTCGTCCGGCGGAATGCCCTTGTTTCTCCCGGAAGCTCCCCCTATGATGCAAGCCATGTCCGCTTTGCCCGCCATCCGGTTTGTGACGAAAACGCCATCTGCACAAACCTTGAAATTTATGTTTTTGAAACAAAACATATCTACTTGTTATGCAATAGATTGAAACCATGAATGAAACAAACAGGATTTTCGACGTATTGGTGGTCGGCGCGGGCCATGCCGGATGCGAAGCCGCATTGGCCGCGGCCCGCATGGGAGCGGAAACCGCCCTGGTGACCCTGGACCCCCGCGCGGTCGCGCGGATGTCCTGCAATCCCTCCATCGGCGGGATTGCAAAGTCGCACATGGTCTTCGAACTGGACGCCCTCGGCGGCGAGATGGCGGAGAACACGGATGCCACGGGCATCCAGTTCCGCGTCCTCAACACGCGGAAAGGACCGGCGGTGCGGGCGAACCGTGCCCAGTGCGACAAAGCCGCCTATTCCGCGCGGATGCTCCGGGTCCTCCTGGCGCAACCAAGACTGGAAGTGGTGGAGGATGACGTGCAGGGGGTGGAACTGGAAAACGGGCGGGTGGCGGGCGTGCTTTGCCGGAAAAAAGGGAAAATTGCGGCGAAAACCGTGGTGCTGACGGCGGGAACCTTCCTGCGAGGACGCATCTACGTAGGAAAGAACGTGACGCCGGGCGGACGGATCGGCGAAGAAGCGGAAGAGCGGCTCAGCCTGCAGCTCCGGGAGCTTGGATTCGAAGTGGCCCGCATGAAAACCGGCACGCCGCCGCGGCTGAAGAAAAACACCATCGATTACGGCCTCATGGTCCTCCAACCCGGTCAGGAACCGCCGCCTTTCTTCAGCTGGCGGTGCAGGAGGAGGTCGGATGTTCCACGTGGAACATTTGAAGATGGATCGCCCGACGGAGGCGGGCTTGTTCCACGTGGAACAATTGGCGGTCCTTTACTGGATGCTGTTCCACGTGGAACACTCCCGTTCGCCCCTTGGGAACCCGGAACGGAGCAGATGCCATGCTGGTTGACGCACACAACGCCCAAAACCATCGAAATCATCCAGAGGCATCTCCAAGATTCCGCGCTCTACGGAGGTCTCATCGAGGTCGGAAGTCCGCGCTATTGCCCGTCCATCGAGGACAAGGTGGTGAAATTCGCCGACCGGACGGTTCACCACGTTTTCATCGAGCCGGAAGGGCGGAACGCCCTTGAAATCTATCCGAACGGCACGTCCAACAGTCTGCCGGAACCGGTCCAGCTGGAAATGATCCACAGCATTCCGGGCCTGGAACGGGCGGAATTCCTGCAACCGGGCTACGCCATCGAATACGACTTTTTTCCACCGACGCAGTTGTGGCATTCGCTGGAAACCAAGCGGGTTGAGGGATTGTTTTTCGCAGGACAGATCAACGGCACGACGGGCTACGAGGAAGCGGCGGCCCAAGGGTTCATGGCGGGAGTCAACGCTGTACGCAAGGTGATGGGAAAGGAGCCGCTGGTGTTCCGTCGGCACGAGGCCTACATCGGGGTCCTGATCGACGACCTGGTGACGAAAGGAACGAACGAGCCGTACCGGATGTTCACCTCGCGGGCGGAACACCGGTTGCTCCTGCGGCAGGACAATGCGCCGTTCCGGATGCTGGCGGCGGCGAAGGAACTGGGCATCCTTCCGGCGGAGCGGATCCGGGAATTCGATACGTTGCAAAAGCAGATTTCGGCGGAATCTGAACGAACAAAAATCGAGAAAATTCAAGGAGTTGTGCTTGACGAACTACTCCGGATTCCAGGCAATGATTATACGACCTTGTATGCTGACAAGTTGCCGTGCGACCCGGTGGTGGCGGAGCAGGTGGCATTCGCGGCACGCTACCGGGGATACATCGAGCGGGAGGAGCGGAAAATCCGCGAGGAAGCTCAACTGGCCCGGACGCGGCTGCCGCGGGATATGGACTACTTCGCCATCGGGGCGCTGCGGTACGAGGCGCGGGAGAAGCTGGCAAAGGTCCGTCCGCCGACGCTGGCGGAGGCGTCTCGGATTTCGGGGGTGACGCCAGCTGACATCGCCATCCTTGGGGTCTTGGTGAAACGCCGGGAGGCGGCGGGGGAGGGGTGAGGGAGTTGCCCACATCTTTTGCCACGGTCCTTTTTTCCGCCTGCCGAAAGGGGGCGTCCACACGGCAGCGGACGGGATGTCCAAAGACGGACTGTGGAAGGAACTTTTGCGCAAAGTGTTGGAAAATCACGGGTTGGTTCATTGTCCACATTGTCAACAGGGCTGAAGAAAGACAAATGGACAAACACGTGACACATTTGCTTCTCTTCCGGCCCGGTTTTGCGGAAAAACGAGCGTAACGGAAAGCCGCGCAAAAGGGCGTTGACGCATTCGGCGGGGAAAGCCTATAGTCATCTTATGTTGAAATGTCCGAAAACCCTTTCATTCCGTACAAGGAGACCCTGACATGATGAACCGTTCCATTGTCCTGCTGGCCCTGTCGGCCGCGCTGTCCGCCCTGCCCGCGCTCGGCCAGATGCGCAGTTTTTCCCAAGCGCCCGTCGGCGGCGGAACGGCCGCTCCCGCGCAGGAGGTGGTCCTCCGGGTCAAGGACGTGAAAGTGGACATGCGCGTGCAGTCGCCCCTCTACAACAACAACGCGGAGCGCGGCCAGAGCACGCAGAAACACTGGTTGCGGGTGATCCAGGAGTACGAAACGCAGAACGAGTGGATCGACGAGCTGGAGTTCACCTACTACGTCTTGATTCGTGACGCCAAGGGACGGGACCGCGCGTTCCGCAAGACGGTTTCCTACGTGGACATCAAGAAAGGGCGCCACATCGCCGATGCGTTCATCCGGCCGAACACCTTCGAGCGGATGAACGCTTCCGTGGTGCACGCGGCGGTGGTCATCAAGTCGAAGGGCATCGCGGGCATGAAAGTGGTGGCTTCCTCCAGCACGCTCAGCCAGGCGAACTGGTGGGAGCAGATTCCTTCGGAAGAGGGGACGCTGCTGAACCGGGACGAGACCCCGTTCGCGAACGTCGCGTACGACAACTACGAATTGATCAAGCTGCCTGTGCCGCAAATGCGCTAGGCGGAACGAACGGCAAGGAGAGGCGAGCATGGCGAAAAAGCCCATTCTGACCCTCGACATCGGGTCCCACGCCCTGAAACTGGCGGAATTCATGGATGTCAAAGGCGGGCTGGAAATGACCCGCTACGCGGTTGCGGACCTGGGGTTGCCCCCGGAAAGCGACGCCGACCGCTCCCAGTACACCATCACGGCGATCCACGAGCTGTTGCGCGAGTCCGGCGCGAAGCCGGGGCCGGTGCAAATCAGCATCGCGGGCAATTCGGTGTTCTCCCGGTTCGTGAAACTGCCGCCGGTGGAACCGGAGAAGGTCTACCAGATCATCCAGTACGAAGCGCAGCAGAACGTGCCGTTCCCAATCGACGAGGTGGTGTGGGACTACCAGCTGATCACCGGCGCGGACGGCGACGTGGACGTGATGATCGCCGCCATCAAGAACGACGTGATCGAAAACATCGTCGACTGCGTCAAGTTCGCCGGGCTGGAGCCGGAGCGGATCGACATGGCGCCGATGGCGCTCTACAACGCCGTCCGCTACAACTACGCCGACCTTCCGGAATGCGCGCTGGTGGTGGACATCGGTGCGCGCTCGACGGACTTGGTCTTCATCGAGGCGGGCCGCGTCTTCTCCCGCTCGGTGCCGGTGGCGGGGAACAACATCACCCAGAACATCATGAACGAGTTCGGGATTTCCTTCGACGCGGCGGAGGAGATGAAGAAGGCGCACGCCTACGTCGCCTTCGGCGGTGCCTACGAGGAACCGAAGAGCGAAACCGTGGCCAAGGTTTCCAAGTGCGTCCGCAGCATGATGACGCGCCTGCACCAGGAACTGAACCGCTCCATCAACTTCTACCGCTCGCAGCAGGGCGGGAAGCAGCCGAGCCTCCTGCTCCTGACCGGCGGCAGCTCCATCATTCCCTATACGGACACGTTCCTGCGCGAGAAACTCCGCGTGGAAACGGACTATTTCAACCCGTTCAACAACGTCGCCGTGGCGGAAAGCATTCCGACGGACGACATCGGCAACCACGCCTGCGAAATGGGCGCGACCATCGGCTTGGCCCTGCGCGCGCTGCACACCTGTCCGATCGAAATCAACCTCCTTCCGAGCAAAACGGAAGAGGAAAAGGCGTTCAACGCGAAGAAGCCGTTCTTCGCGGCGGCGGCGGCCGTGGCGTTGCTGGCGGTGGGCGTGTGGATTGCCTTCTACGCGCACATGGTTTCCGTTGTTTCCGACCAGGGCGAGAAGTGCCAGAAGCGCGTTTCACAGCTCTCCGCCATCGAAAAAACGCTGGTGGCGGAAGAGGCGACTTCCGCGGAAGTGGAAAAGAAAATCAACCGCCTGCTGGACGTGGCCAGCCGCCGCGGCGTCTGGAAGGCCATCGGCGGCGAAATCGCCTCTGTGGTGCCGGACGGCATGTGGCTGGTCCGGGTTCGTCCCGTGGTTTCCGCCCCCGCCGCACCGGCGGAAGGCGGGGAAGGGGGTGCTCCCGGCGGCGAAGCGGTTCTCACGGCCGTCGAAATCGAAGGTGCCGGCTATCTGGACAAGAACCCGAAGAGCGAAAACATCGACAAGTTCCGCGACGCCCTCCGGGCCCTGCCGATGTTCTCGGCGGAGAAGACGGAAACCACGTGGCAGCCGCCTGCGCGGGCCGATTCGAGCCTGCTCGAATTCCGCATCATGGCCGTTTTGGAGGAGCCGAAAGCACTATGATCCGAAAACACATGTCACTTGTCATCGGCGGGGTGGTCTTTCTGGTCCTCGCCGCCGTCTTGGGCTGGCTCCTCTTCGCAAACCTGCAGAAATACGGCGAAGCGGCGGGCGTCCGGGACACCGCCAGCCAGAAACTGCGCCGTCTGGTGAAGCGCGAGCCGTTCCCCTCGAAGGAGAACGTGGAAGCGGTGAAGCAGCAGATGGAGGCGTTCACCGCCTACCTCGGCGAACTTTCCGCCAAGATGCGCGAAGGCCAGATGCCGGAAGAGCAGGCCGACTATTCCCAGTTCGCGGGACTCTACGAAGACATGCTTTCCCGCATGGACCGCGAAGCGCACGCGAAGAACGTCTCCGTTCCGCCGAACTTCGCGTTCGGGTTCCAGTACTACGCCGCCGGCAACCTGCCGATGGCGGACGAAACCCCGCACCTGGTGCTCCAGCTGCGCACGGTCGAGCAAATCTGCTCCATCCTGTTCGACGCGGGCGTTTCGACCCTCCTGTCGGTCGAGCGTCCGGTCTTCGAGGAAGCGGCGCTGAACGAAGCCCGTAACGCCAGCGAGGAAAACGAGGGCGGACGCCGCCGCCGCCGCATGGAAGAAAACGCCGCCGCGGAAGCCGTTCCCGCCGGCATCTACACCGACCCAGACGGGCTCTTCACGCGCGAACATTACGTTTTCGTGTTCCGCGCGAAAGACGTCGCCGTGGCCAAGCTGCTGGACCGCCTTTCCTCCGGACAGCCCTACGCCGTGGTCACGAAACTCGACATTTCCAACACCGCCAAGCCCCTCGTCGCAAAACCCAACGCGGAAGGCGGCGAGAAGGAAGCGGGCGTCCGGGCCCCCGCGGGCACGGCGACGGCCGCGCGCGGTTCCTCCGACGGGACGGAAGCGGAAATCCTGCCGCGCGAACTGCGCGTCGTGGCGGGGACGGAAGTGCCCACCCTCCGGATGGAAGTGGACGTCTACCGGTTCCCCGAACCCGAGCAACCCAACGATGAAGAAGGGGAGGAGGTGCCCTCATGAGCCAAGCTCCTGCTGGAAAGAACGACTGGATCAAGGGGAACTACGAAAAAGCCATCCTGCTGGCGGCGATGGTCGCCCTGCTGGGTTCCTGCGCCTGGCTGGTGAGCCAGATCGAGGAAGACCCCTTCTTCGAAAGCAACTTGGTCAAGACCGGCGACACCGTGGCCCCGCGCGGCACGGAAGCGTTTGACGAAGCGCTGGAAGAAGCCAACCGCCGCGCCGCGGAAACGCCGAAGGTGGAACGCAACGTCTCCGTCAGCGAAAGCCGGGTTTACTGCATCGCCTGCGGACGCCCGATTCCCTTCGACGCCATGGAATGCCCCTTCCCCTCCTGCAAGAAGGCGCAGCCGGAAATCATCGATCCGAGCAAAACCGATACCGACGGCGACGGCATCCCGGACATCAAGGAACTGGCCTGGGGCCTGGACCCGCAGGATCCGGCGGACGCCGCGCTCGACGCGGACGGCGACGGCTTCACCAACCTGGAAGAATTCCTCGCGGGGAACGACCCGAAGGAGGCCGGCAACCATCCCTTGCTGCTGGTGAAGCTCCGGATCGCCGCGCGGAAGGTGACGCCCTTCTACCTGAAGTACGTCGGCAAATCGACGCTCCAGGCGCCGGACGGCAGCGACATTTCCACCTACCAGCTCAACATGTTCAACGGCGGACGCTCCTACTTCCTGAAGCTCGGCGAAACCGTGCAGGGCTACAAGCTGGCGGAAGCCAGCCCGGACGGGAACGCCATCACCATGGTGCGCCAGTCCGACGGCCGCACCACCCGCCTCTTCAAGGGGCGCCCGGTCAGCGAACAGGAAATCCTCGTCCGTTTCGTCTCTCTGGCCGACAAAACCTTCCTTCCGCCCGTCCATTTGAACGACACCTTCTCGTTCGACGGGCAGTCCTACAAGGTAATTGACATTACACGCGAAAGCGTGGTAATCCAGAATGCGGATACGGCTGAAACGGTGACGATCCACCCCATCAGCCCGGAAGAAAAGGCCCAGGCCACAGGCGCAAGCCCATCCTCCGAGGCTCCCCCGGTCGCTTCCGCTTTCTGATTGATTCCCTTTTACAATGAAATTCCGCCAACATCGCAAGCTTTTGGATTTCGCGAAGCAACGCGAGACCCATGATGTTTCCACCAAGGAGATTCGCATGAAACGCATCCTGATTCCGGCACTGGCAGGTCTTTTCGCCCTCGGTACGACCGCGTTGGCGCAAGACGATTTCGATTTGGATTCGCTGCTGGACGATTTCGGCTCCGGAACGGTCGAAGAAGCGACACCCGCCGCCGAAGCCGTCGAAGAAGCTACCGAGGTTGCCGAAGTTGCCGCGGACGACGCGTTCGCCGGTTTCGACGATGCGGCCGCCGATGGCGCCGTCGTCGAAGAAGATGTTTTCGCCGAAGTCGAAGAAGCCGTTCCGGAAGAACCTGCCGAGGCGTTCGACGACCTGTTCACCGACATCACCCCGGACGCGGGCGCGGAAGAGGCCGTCCCGGCGGAAGACCCCTTCGCGGGTTTCGACGAGGCGGCGGACGATGCCGCCGATGCGTTCGCCGGGTTTGCGGACGAAACCGCCGACGCCGTTGCCGATGCCGCGGACGACACGGCCGCCGCGTTCGACGATTTCGCGGATGACGCCGGCGAAGCCTTCGCCGATGCGGCCGCCGATGCCGGCGACGCGCTGGAAGAAGTGTTCGAAGAGGATATCGCCGAAGTCGAAGAAGTTGCCGCGCCCGCCGCCGTTTCCGCCGGTGCCGCCGACGCCATCAAGGAATCCGCCCGCAAGGCGGCCGCGCAGGAAGAAATCCGCCGCCAGTCCGCCGAAGCGGATGCCGCCAAGGCTTCCGAAGCCGGCTACCACGCCCTTTCCGCCAACAAGCCCGCCGAGGCCGAACGCCTCTTCAACGAAGCCCTCAACGGCTTGGTTGACCGCCCGCAGTCCGCGAAGCTCCGCCAGCAGACGCTGTGGGGCCTCGCCGAAGCCCGCCAGCTCCAGGCCAAGGCCGCCATGGAACAGGGCGACCTCGCCGGCGCCCGCGAATTCCTGGATGCCGCGCTGAAGAGCGACCCGACCCACCGCGCGGCCGTCGCGCTGGACAAGAAGCTGTCCCGCATGGAAGCCGAAGAAGCCAAGGGCAAGCCGCCTGCGCGCCAGACCGCCACCATCGACAAGCGGAAAGAAGTGGAAGACCTCTACGCGGAAGGCCGCCAGTGGTTCGCCATCCGCGATTACGACCGCGCGCAGGTCCTGTTCGAACGCGTTCTCGCCCGCGATCCCTACCACAAGAGCGCCCTCCGCTACATCGGCCGCATCGAACGCGCCCGCCGCGGCGTTGCCGAAATCGCGCGCGACGCCCGCCGCGAAGGCATGCTCTCCGACGTGACGGAACGCTGGAACCCCCCGCTTCCGACCTACGTCGAGATTCCGGCCGAAACGCCCGTGCAGGCCGGCACGAAGAAGGAATCCCCGTCCGACCACCTCCAGGCCAAGATGCGCGAAATCATCATCCCCATGCTGGAGTTCCGCCAGGCCAACATCGCCGACGTCGTCAACTTCCTCGTGAAGGCCAGCGTGGACGCCGACCCCGAAAAGGAAGGCATCAACATCATCCTGAACCTCGGTCCCGGCGGCGCCAACGTTCCGAGCGCGCCCGCCGCGGCGGCTCCCGCCGACGACGAATGGGGGAGCGGCTGGGACGACGGCGGCTTCGGCGACGACATGTCCGCGGGCGGCAGCACAGGCGGCGGCGCCAACGACATCACCCTCAACCTGCGCCGCGTCTCCGTTTTCGACGCCATCAAGTACATCACGGAAGTCGCGGGCTTGAAGTACCGCGTGGAAGACCGTGCGGTCATCATCACCTCGCTTGACGCGCCCATCGGCTCCCTGATTTCCCGCATCTACCCCGTCGAGCCGTCCATCATCGAATCCGTCATCGAGCGCGAAGAAAACAACGACCGCAACAGCGACTTCGTCGCGATGAACAACTCCAAGGTCAACAAGAGCGACATCCAACAGTTCTTCGAACAGGCCGGCGTTCCGTTCCCCGCCGGCGCGAAATGCACCTACCGCAATTCCCGCATCATCGTCCGCAACACCGCCGACAACCTCGAAATCTTCGAGCGCATCCTCCAGGAATTCAACGTGGTGCCCAGCCAGATCGAAATCGAAGCCCGCTTCATCGAAGTCGGCCAGAGCGACCTGGACGAACTCGGCCTGCAGTGGATCTTCAACGACAACTGGGAAATCGCCACCAAGAAGGACGGTTCCGGACAGCACATCCAGATCGACGCGAACGCCAACGGCGTGACCCAGGGTCTGCGTTTCTTCGGCCAGTCCTCCGATTCGAACGTGACGCCGATGACCCCGATGGCGGCCGCCGCCTCCGGCACCAGCTCCCTCCTCGGCAACATCCTCTCCTTCACCGGCGTGCTGACGAATCCGGAAGTCTCCGTCGTCATCCAGGCCCTCTCGCAGCATGGCGGCGCCGACCTGCTTTCCGCGCCCCGCGTGACGGCCCGCAGCGAAGAGCCCGCCCTGATCCAGGTGGTCCGCGAAATCATCTACCCGACCGAATTCACCGTGACGCAGCCTTCCGTCGACAGCGACGGCAACGTGACGATGGGGCCGATTTCCGAGCCGGGTTCCTTCGTGACGCGCGGCACGGGCGTGATCCTGAACGTCACTCCGACCGTCGGTCCGGACGGCTACACCATCGAACTCGTCCTGGCGCCCGAAGTCTGCGAACTGGTCGAATGGCTGCAGTACGGCTCCAACATCGAAATCCCGGGCCAGTACGGTACCCAGGTCTGGACCTACAACATGCCGCAGCCGGTCTTCGCCAGCCGCAACGTCGTGACCAAGATTTCGATTTGGGACGGCCACACGGTCGTGCTCGGCGGCCTCATCCGCGAACAGGTGACGACCATCAAGGACAAGGTGCCCATCCTCGGCGACATCCCGCTCATCGGTCGCCTTTTCCGCTCCGAAGGCCAGTACAGCGAGAAGAAGAACCTGCTGATTTTCGTGACCGCCCGCTTGGTCGACCCGGCCGGACGCCCGGTGCACAGCGACCTCTCCATGCCCGGCCAGGGCGTGGATGCCGGCAACGACGCCGTGGACGCCGAATAGGCGCGCTTCCCCGCGCAACGACCGGTTCGCCCTTCAGGGCGGACCGGTTGTTTTTTTGTGCGGGATGAAAGAAAAACCGCGAATGGACGCAATCGATCCGTTGGCGGGAGATGACGCGGAAAGCAATCCATTTCTCCGATACAGCCTTTCGGAAAGGATGGGGAATGAGGGGCCGGGTTTGCGGCCGCCGGGGACGGTGGGGAAGCAAAGGGGCGGGGGAACGGCTCGGCAGGGACGCCTCGCCCCACCAACAGGACGCTCGGGACGGGGAGGAAAGAAACGGGCACCGGGGATGGTGCCGCGGGATCTGCCAGTGGTCGGTTGGTGGCGGAAGACAGGGGCGGGAGACAGGGGCGGGAGAGGGGAAGGAGTGATGGATGAATTTTGCGGAACGGTTTGTGAAGGGAAGGGGTGTGTGTTCCGTTGCGGTTGCGGTTTTCCTGGGACGGAAACGGAACGGGACTCCCGATGGGGAGCATCGTTTCCGGATCCGCTCCGGTCCCACCTCCGTGCATTCGAATCTGTCTCCGTCCGCTGCCAACGTCACCTGTTCCGCATTTCCCGGAGGCAACATGAGACATATCTCCGCCGTGCGCGTCGGAAGGAGGGACAATGCGGCGGATGGGGCGATTCCGGGCTTGCAGGGACGGGGGGCGGAAGCTTATAGTGAATCCATTGGTTGCAATCCACCCAAAACCTCCGGAGAAAAACACATGAAAAAATGGTTCGCCGTCCTTTGTTGCTTGCTCATGGCCTTGCCGTATGCATGGGGGCAAGATTTCACCATTACGTTCAACGAGACGACGACCAAAAATCCGGGCTATGCGTCGGAGAGTTTCACCTCCGACGGTGTCGAGTTCGCCGCGTTGCGCTGCTATGGCGGCGATGACGGCGCAAGCGGGGAGTCGACGGACAAGGCGTTGCGCGTCCAACATGCCGGCAAGGGCGAAAACATCACGAACGGGTATTTCGCGACGGCCCACGCTTTTTCCTCGCCGATTTCCCGCATCAGCTTCGACTACAAGGCCGGTGGCGCTTCGCACACCAATCGGCAATGGGCGCTGGAAACCAGCACGGACGGCGAAAATTGGGAACCCGTGATGACCGTGACGACGGCCGAAGGTTGGCTGACGGCCGACACGGATGATTTGGAAGAGGGCGGGATTCCGGCCGACAGTACGTATTTCCGGATCATTTCGGCGAACACCGGCACGCAGGCCCGTTTGGCGAACTTCGACAATGTCAAGGTCTGGCTGGGTCCCGCCGAATTCGGCGTGACGCTTTCGATTGTCGGCGTGGAAGGCACGGTCGTGCCGGAAGGGACGGATATCACCCTCGTGGCGGAACCCCAGAACGGGCCGGTTGGCGCGAGCTACTCCTTCGAGTGGAGCGGTTGCGGAACGGGAACCGAGCAGACATTGGCGCTGGGAACCTTGGCGGCGAACGAGTACACGGCGTCGTGCAAGGTGACGATCGACGGGACGGAAACTTTCGCCGAAGACGACATCACCTTCACGGTGGCGGCAGTGTACACCATCACGTCCTACGAGTCGGAAGACGGGAACGTGACGGCCGACAAGGATTCGGCGCTGGCCGGTGAGACCATCGAGCTGACGGTCTCGGCGGCTTCCGGCAAGGTGCTGGACAAGATTTACACCAACGGCGTGGAGCTGGCGGGAACGAGCTTCTCCATGCCGGCGGAAAACGTGGCCGTCACGGCGGACTTCGTCGATTACGAGGGCGGCGACCTGACCATCACCTTCGATGCGAACAAGACCACGGATCCGGGTTATGCCTCGACGAGCTTCACGTCCGACACGTTGCCGGAAGAAGCGGCGGATGTCGAATTCGACGCCTTGCGTTGCTACGGCGGCGATGCCGGATTCAGCGGCAAGGCCATGCGCGTGCAGAACGTCAACGGCACGAACGGCTTCTTCGCGACCGCAAAAGCCTTCGAGAAGCCCATTTCGCGCATCAGGTTCGCCTACAAGGCATACAACGCCGCCAGTGCCGACAAGGATTGGGTGCTCCAGACCAGCACGGACGGCTCCGGTTGGACGACGGTCGCGACGGTGGCCCCGGCCTCGCATGAAGAATGGGCGACGGCGGATGCGACGGACACCATTCCCGCAAACAGCGTTTACTTCCGCATCACCGGATTGGATACGAACACCACGAAGAGCGCTTGGTCGGCGGACTTCGACGAAATCGACATCTGGTTCGGCGAAGCGACCTACCACGTGGAACTGACCGGCGTCGAAAACGGCGCGCGGGTGCCGTACGACGAAGACAATCCGGCGGTGACGCTGACCGCGAAAGCGAAAGACGGCGGCCAGGAGCCTTTCACCTATGAATGGACGATCAACGGCGAACCGGTGGATGGCTACACGGAATCGACCTACGACTTCTCCACGCTCGGCGCGTACGAGGTTTCCGTCACCTGCACGGATGCGAACGGCGTGACGACGGAGCCCGTGGGAGTGAGCTTCACCATCGAGAAGCAGTACACGGTGAATCTCCCCGACGGCGTGACGGGCGGCAGCATCCTGGCCGAGCCGTTGAAGGCTTTCGAGGGCGAAACGGTGACCGTCACGGCGACGCCGAGCACGGAAGGGGAAGAAGTCTACGCCCTGGAAGCCATCACGGTTTCCTACACGGACACGGCTCTCTCCTTCGACGCCTCCCCGGCCGAGTTCGTCATGCCCGCGGAAGACGTGGACGTGGGCGGCTCCTTCCGCGTGGTGCAGGACACGGCGGCGCTTCCGTTCGAGTGGCACGGCCCGTGGCGGGAGAAGCTCGGTTCGCTGGACGGCGTGACGGGTGCGCTTGGCGCGGATGGCTCCGACAAGAACTACGAAGACCAGGGCAACGGCGTTGCGAACTTCGGGGCGAAGAGCCACTTCTTCCAAGTCAAGTTCGACGGCAAGCCGGGAACGGTTTCCTACTGGATCCACGGGACCGCATACGAAACGAATGCGTACACGTTCCAGGTGCAGGAATCGGCCGACGGCGAAGCGTGGAGCGACGTGGCGGTTTACACCTCCACCGACGAAGGAATCGGCGGATACGCGCAAGTGACCAACGAGCTGAAAGAAGCAAGCCGCTACGTGAAGTTCTCCTTCCTGGAGCGCTCGGCGGGTTCCGTCGGCGTGGACGGCATCGTCATCGCGAAGGGCGAAGGCGGGGGCGGCGACGAGCCGGTCGAAGTGACGGCGACGGTGACGGGCGACATCACGTTCGCGGACGGCAAGGCGAAGCTGAGCGTGTCCATCGACAACAACGAGGTTGTGCCCACCGCGGATGACATCTGGGCGGCGAGCGAACTGGTGGACGAGGAGTCCGAAGGCTACTGGAAGCAGGCCGAAGGCGCGACGATCGTTCCGACGAACGACGGCAGCTACGAAGTCACCGTGCCGGAAGCCGCGGGCAACTACATCTCCATCGGCAAGCCGAAATTCCTGAACGCCGAATAACTTCGGCGAGCGAGTTTGACTCGGCAAACGGCCCGGCGGCGACGTCGGGCCGTTTTGTCGCGGCGGGGGGAGGAGGGGGGAATTGTGAATGTGCGGGCACCGGGGGCGGGGCCAAAGGGAAAACAGACAGGGGTGGTGGGATGCGGCCCCGACAAGCGGGGTCCTCCCAATGACTTTGCGGCGACGGTTTGTCCCACCAACGGGCCGCCCGGCGATCGGCCCCTACCACGGGAGGCGCGAAAGGCGGAAAAGGGGAAAGAATCGGGGTTGGGAGAAAAGGAAGAGGGGGGCAAGAGGGAGAGGTGGAATTGGGGATGCGCGGGTACTGGGGGCGGGGGCCCGAAGGGAAACAAACAGAGTTGGTGAGAAGCGGCCCCGACAAGCGGGGTCCTCCCCGCCGGAAGCAAGCCGTTCCGCTGGACGGCGGGCAACGAGGACGTTGCCCCTCCCCGTCGGTATCCAAGCCAGGGACGGTACCCCAAGGGGGGCGAAGGTTGTTGGGGCGGTCAGGGTTCCGGGGGGAGGGAAGCGCGGTGGATGGCGGAGGGGCCGTGGTCGCGGCGGATGGCGTCGATGGCGTCCTGGAGGGCGGCGCGGCGGCGGCGGGCGGCAGGGGAATCGCGGGGGGCGAAGAGGTCGCCGGTGGCGTCGGCGGGGTTGGGGGCGGAGGGGGAGGCGAGGCGGGTGACGCCG
>Ga0310786_10003941_pt1 | contig 21012 bp, 20 predicted proteins | sample AusTroGonzalo_MG_FD_203881 | JGI IMG/M metagenome (GOLD analysis project Ga0310786, IMG submission 203881) | Bovine rumen microbial communities from tropical cattle in Woodstock, Queensland, Australia - Gonzalo_03 (v2) (version 2) | ecosystem: Host-associated > Mammals > Digestive system >... | reverse complement strand
TGTTGATCATCGGCTCAATGGTGAACACCATGCCGGGCACGAGCAGCATACCCGTACCCCGATGACCGTAGTGGTTTACATCAGGCTCCTCGTGGAAGTGGCAGCCCACACCATGACCAGCCAGATCCCTTACGATGCCGTAGTGATATTTCTTGCAATGCTTCTCTATCGCATGGCCGATGTCGCCCACAAAGCCATAGGGCTTGGCAGCCTCCATGCCGATCTCTAAGCATTCCTTGGCCACAAGCACCAGCTGCTCCTTTTCCGGCGAGGTCTTGCCGATGATGAACATTCGGCTGGCGTCGGCATAGTAGCCGTCGAGGATCGTGGTGAAGTCCACATTGATAATGTCGCCCTCCTCAAGCACGTCCTCCTCCTTGGGGACACCGTGACATACCACCTCGTTGATTGAAGTGCAGACCGACATCGGGAACGGTTGATTGTCCTCGTCGCCGCCATAGTTCAGACAGGCGGGTATGGCATTGTGCTCCTCACAATACTTACGGCAGATCTGGTCAATCTCCAAAGTATTCATGCCCTCATGGATAGCGGCAGCCACCGCATCGAGCACACCAGTATTCACGACACCCGCCCTGCGGATGCCCTCTATCTGTTCCGGCGTTTTTATCAGGTCGCGCGTCGGCACCAGCTTACCCTTGTTCTCCCAATACATGATGGTCTTGTCCATCTCTGTGGGCGGAACACCCGAAAGACAATGCCAGCGCCTTTTCTTATTCATTGCAGTCATCCTTACACCTTATTATATTTATATAAGCGGGTGCAAAGGTACAAATAATAATTGAGAAAGTATTAAAATTCAAAAGAAAATTACTACTCACACTTCACGCAACGGTAGGTAGAGCCGAAGAAGTCTTCCTGATACGTGCCGGTATGGCGGAGGCCGAAGATCTCTTTGCCGTTGGCATCCATCTCGGTGACGAGGCGGTCGTGGGGACCTTCCTTCAGGCCGGGGATGCCCCAGCCAGCCACGTAGTTGTTGCCCACGAGGGCGAACGATCCGCAGGCCTGGGTGAAGTAGTTGTCGTCGTCTGGCAGGATGTTTCCACCGCCCGTCACGGTGCCCGTCTCGGGATCGATGCTCAGATGGAGCAGTCGAGTTACTGGTGGGTTATGTCCGTTGCCATTGTCGAAGAGGGTGAGCGTACCGTCGTTGAGCAGCATGGCGTAGTGCTGTCCGCTGAAGCTCTGCTTCTCGTCAAGCTCGATGCCAGCGATGCGCCAGAGGATGTCGCCTGAGCCATTGGCCCTCTCTATCTTTATCAGCGAGGTGAGGTGGCGCAGCGATACCAGCAGGTTGTCGTCCGGCAACACCTGGATGGAGTTGAAGTGGGCATAGTCTCTTTCCAAGCCGAAGGCAGGGTCTATCCATGTCTTGAGGATCTTGTGTTCGGTGCTCCACCAGTCGAAGACCACCTCGCCGTCTTTCACCTCCTGCAGGTAGCTGGCATAGATGAACTCTCCCCACTTGTCGCGTTCCACATAGGCCGAGACGATGTAGTGCTCAGGGTTGAAGAAGTAGAAGTCGTGGCCGTCGAGAGGCTCATCCACATCGACATATCCGTTGCGGCTGGGCAGCAGACCGATGGTCTTCACCACGTTATAGTGGTCGTCGAGGATTACGCGGACACCAGGGTCGTAGCCCATCATCACCCTGTCGGCATGGGCGGGGTCGTTGGCGTGGTAGCTGTAGTACACCTTGCCGTCGTCGCCAAGGTGCTTCTTGAAGTCCCACCAGCCGCTGACATCGTCCGAACTGGCTATGGTACGCGGCTCGAAACGGTAGTAGAGCAGCTGGCCATCGTTGTCGTACTTCATGATCAGCCTCAGATAGACAAACGAGAGGTAGAAGTCGCCTGGAGCCTCGGCGTGGCCTGTAGATACAATCTCGGGGATGCCAGTATGGCGCGTGTTCAGGCTGACGGTGCCCGACTTACCGCCTGTGGTGTAGGCGATTTCAATCTGACGCTCGGCGGCAATCTCGTCTATGTGGAGCGCGCAGCTGCCGTTACGGGCATCGATACCTCCGACGGTAAGGCTTTGGAACTCACCGGCGTTCTCTATCCGGATGTCGGCGTCGAACTCGGTGCAGAGGGTCGTGAGGTTCACAGCCCCGTCGGCAGGCAGCGCAATGTCGTAGTGCTCGCCGTTCACGTAGAGGCACATCTCCGTCGCAGCGGTGTGGCCGCTGGGATTGTCCTCAACAGAGCATGCTGTCAGGCTGGACAAGGCAATCGTCAGCATCAGGATAAAAAACTTAGTCTTCATAATTGTTGTTATATAATTAATAATGTGTAAGTCCTGTTTTGGTGGCAAAGATACAAATTTTTTTCCAAACAAGAGATACTTTTTGGGGGTTTCTTGCCTGTTTCGCAGAAAATTCGTATATTTGCACTTATGGATTCAAATTTATTCTGAGATAAGCGAATGATTTGCGATTTTCTCACAAATAATTTGGAACTTTCACGAAGACTCCGTATCTTTGCAGGGTAAACAATAAAAGAATAACGACAATGCCTAAAATTCTGCTGTATATCACCGCGAAGGTTATCTGGCAGTTCCTGTTCTGGAATACGGATTACAATGAGAATCGAGCTCATGTTCATGTCGGTAAAAGGGGTACTGAGCATCTTTGTAAGATATGGTTGGAGCCACAGGTGGAACTTGCACAAAAGGGTGACTTGACGGATGCCCAAGCAAAAAAAGTCATTTGGATTGCCAGCGAATACCGGGAGAGACTCCTCCAGCAGTGGATCTGGCTGGAGTTCTATTCCTGCGACGATGCCCGCTGAGGATGTGATAATAACGGGTACGTTCACCATTAATAAGTATACCATTACTTATATTATAGACAATGAAACCTATAAGACGGAGGAGATTGAATACGGCTCAACGATTACACCTCCTAATCCTGGTGAGCGCGAAGGCTATGACTTTGCCTGGGGCGACTATCCTAGCACCATGCCTGCCAATGACATCATTATCTATGTTTTCTCAGAAATGTAAAGGCTTTTCGAAGAGTCAACAGACTGGTCGGCTTCTCATCAAGAACAGCAAAAACAGGTACTTTGACTTTGGACGGAGGAAAGTCGGACTTTGCTCCGGGGAAACCTCCACTTTCCTCCGGGGAAAGTCCAGGTTTGCTCCGAGCACTCTCGAGGACGTTTTTTAAGCCGTTTCAAAGTGTCACGATTTTTAACATCAGGAAAAGACAACAAATCTTGCAAGGTTGCAAGATTTTCCCTAAGGCAAACCCCGAGTCCTCCTTAGGCAGACTGCTACTTTCCCGTAATTAAAGTTGTACTTATCCGCCCGAAAAGTCGGAACTCACTATATAGCATCGTTTGCCCTCGACGAGGGCGGCGGTGAAGGCAGCAACGGTTAAGGAGTAATCACCTTCTGCACATCATTCTCGATGACGGTATAGATGAGGGCTGGCTGCTCGAAGAAATCGTTTTCCTGAAAGGTGTGCAGTTTGTAGAACTTCACCAGATCGATGCGCAGCTGGGCGTTGACGGTCGGCTTCAGCAGGAAATGCTTGTCGCGCTTATAGGCAATCACCTGAACACATAGACGCTCCAGCTGATTAAGGTCCTCGCGCCCGAACTCCTCGATATATTCCTTGGTGTTGGGCTCCACCTCGCCAGTGGCACGAACCGTCCAGGCATTACTCTCGGCACTCATGAAGACATATCGCATATAGTAGTTCGAGTCGTTCACGAAATATGTCTCAAAGCGCGTCTCCGTCAGTTCCTTGATGTTCATCGGCACAAAGGCGAGATAAGCACTCAGCTTATCCCCACCTTTGCGTTCTTCTGGCTTGGCTCGGAAAGTCACGGGGCTGTCGGCAGGTTCCGTCTCCTGCTCTTCCTCGGACACGGGCTCTACAGTCTTTCGGCTTTTCACCTCCACCACATGGCGGGTGTCATAATCCTCTTCACCGATGACCACTACTTCGCTTCGACGCATAGGCACGTCAAAGCCGTCCTCATCCTCAACGAGCACAATATCTTTTCCCTGAAAGCCAGAAACACGTCCGCCTCCGACTTCACTCAGGAACCTTACTTTATCTCCAATCTTCATTGTTCAATCTTTAATGTTCAATGTTCTGCTGGTACGGCGAACTTTCCGTTGGTACGTTCCAGAAGTTCACGAGCGTAAGCCTCAGGCATGCCAGGACGCTTGATGCGGGCACCACCACCGAACTTGTTGCGCTCGAAAGTGCCGTTGGCGTCGGTAGGCTTCACGGCAGAGTCGTTGTATTTCACAATAAGGAAAAAAGCCAGCTGACGCCAACGCTCAATCATCTCGTCGCCCTTCTGACAACTATAGTCGGTAAGGAACTTGATGCGCTTGTCGCCTTCGAGTGCCTGTGCCTTCACCTCTGTCACAGGCTGGAGCTTGTCGTAGGAAGCATCGAGCGAGTCACGTACGGCCTGCAGCGAGGGGAACATCATCGAATAGCGCGGATAGACCATGTTCGAGACCCAGTTGCACACCCAGAAGGCATTGTCCATTGAGAAGGTCACGTCGTCGGCACCCTCGCCGGAGAAGCACTTCGGCACACGGGTCATACAACTGTACATCGGTGTGTAAGCCACCATATTGCCATCGTCGTTGCCGAACCAGAAGCAGGCACCAATCTCACGTGGCAGCGAGGCACGCATCTGAGAGATAAACGACCAGGCTGTCTGGAACGTTGAGATGGGACGCTCGTTGAAGTATTCCTTGCCGTCAACCTTGTAGGAGAGCGGCGAAAGACGATAAGGCATCTGGAAGATACCACCGCCGATGTCACCCTTCTGGTCGAGGGCGAAGGGCGTGTTTTCGTAGTGGTCGCGCATGGCGTCGCGCAAATCCTGCATGGTCACTTTCTTGTTGGGGATGATCCACAGCGGCATGGGTTCCGCATCCTTCTCGATGCCGGCAGCGTATGGCACATATTTGGAGAAATCGTCGGCAAAGCGGTTGAAGAAGCTCCAGACACGGGCCTCGCAGTAGCGGCGCCCAGAGAAGTCGGGGGCGGCGTAGGCGGCATTGTAGCTGAAGTCAGCATCCTTGCCCTCGAACCAGCCCATCGTGCGGGCATACTTCACCACATTATCAGAATAGACCACCAAGTTGGGCACGGGCTTCTTGCCATTGACGGGATACTTCTTCAGCAGATCCTTCACCTTGACGGGTGTATAGCGGCCATCGAGGAACTGCGTGATGCGGCTCTGGTTGGCATGGGCGGCGATGGCATCATCAGGGATGCGGACAGCCACCCAGACGGTGCGCTCCTTCGATTTCGTGCGGTCAGGCCCGCAGCCCATCATCTCGAGCATCCAAGCCTCATCCTTGTCGGCCACAGAGAATGTCTCGCCCTCAGAGTAATAGCCGTACTGCTCGACGAGCGAGGTCATGATCTGGATGGCCTCACGGGCGGTCTTGGCGCGCTGAAGGGTGATATAGATGAGTGAACCGTAGTCGATGATGCCTGTAGAGTCGGTCATTTCGTGACGGCCTCCGAAGGTGGTCTCACCGATGGTGAGCTGCCACTCGTTGGAGTTGCCAATGACGTTCCAGGTCTCAGGCGCCTCGGCAATGTCGCCTAAGTACTTGTTGGTGTCCCACTCATAGACCTTCCGCACGTCGCCAGGCTGGTGCTTGGCGGCGGGGTAATGGTAGAGGGGCATAAAGGCACCGTAGGAGTCGGCATTGTAGGTGACGAACACGGAACCGTCGGCACTGGCTTTCTTTCCCACGATGAAATTGGTGCAAGCCATCGCGTAAGTTCCGGCGATGAGCATTGCGGAGAGGATCAGTTTTCTTTTCATACCTTATTAATATATTATGTTTGTTTCAAATGTCTGTGAGTTGTTGCGGTTGTCGGTGGCCGTGAAGCGCAGCCGGTGTGTCTGGCCCGTCTTGCGGACAGGTGTCTCACGCAGGTCGCAGATGACCATCGGGCTTTTCTCCTGGGCATCGAACACGACGAACTGGCCGTCGATATCTGCCGTAAACGATGCTACCCCACTCTGATTGTCTGTGACGCTGAGGATCAGCCGTTCGCTAAGGCTGTGGGGCTGGATGGCAGGCGGCTCATCGTCGTAGTCGAGTTCATAACGCTGTCCAAGTTCACGAATGCGGCCCGTCACCCATCCGTCGTGATAGTCGCCACCCATATACTTGCCGTTAGCGGAGCGCACATAGAGCTTCGAGGGGTCTGCATCGGTATGTAGGATGCGGTCGGCACCGATATTCTCCAGGCGTGCATAGATATGGATCTCGCCATCATTCACCAACGGATAGCTCTGAGGATAGAAGGCGTAGGCATCCGACACGCCATCGGGCTGAGGGATGACGATGGGCTGTAAGGTCATATCTGTAGCCAGCAGCCCGTAAGGCACCACTAACTGCATCTCTCCAGGGATGGAGAAGGAATTGGTCTGGTTCCAATGGAAGACACGGGAAAGCGGCGAACGGGGCTCGAGCGGAGAATTTGCAAGCGAGTCCTTACGGCCTGTGACAGTGAAGGCATAACGGCTCTCGTTGCCCTTATAGTCGCGGAGGATATATTCAAGGTGGTAGTCACGCTCCTCACAGAAGTCGATGATGCCGCGATTACTGTCGGCCGTGAGGATGGGGAGCATATTGCCTGGCTCTATGTATGACTTGAGGAACCACACCCGGTGATGGAGCCAGTGGTCGTAGTCACCCCAGGCATTGACGAGGCGGTTCTGGTCTACAGGCACACTGTTGACGACAGCCCGGAATATCTCCTGGCCGTCGAGCATCAGGATCTGCTCACGAACACCGTAGTGATGATAGGTGCCCTGCATATAGTCGTCGGCCCAGAGGGCAAAGCCTACCCTGCCCCACGCCGTGAAATCACGGGTGAGCTGATGGCTGGAGAAGCCGAACACCTGTTTGCCGCCGCTGCCGTTGAACACCCCACCCTGCGGACAGGCCATGAAGCTGTGCGCCTGAGGGGGCACGGTGTCACAGATATGATCGTTGAGGAACTCGTAAGGGTCGAGCATATCCCACGACTCGGTATCATGGATCTCCAAATGCAGATGGGGACCCGTGGAGTTGCCCGTATTGCCGCTGAGAGCAAGGAACTGTCCCTGCGACACGGGGCACACCAAGGGTGAGAAATAGGCATCGGGTACACTCGTCTTGTGGTCGTACTGATACTTGCGCAAGGCGACCTGGATTCGAGGCGAGAATGACTTCAGGTGGCAATAGACGGAGGTATAGCCCTCCGGATGGGTGACATAGACGGCATTGCCGAAACCGTAGAGCCCCTTGGTGACACGGCTGACGTAGCCGTCGCCGATGGCATAGATATGCTTGCCCTCGACATTATCCGTAGAAATGTCGAGGCCACCATGGAAATGATGCGGGCGCGGCTCTCCAAAATTCCCCGCCAGGACGATGTCGTAATCCACTGGCGGGGTATAAATACTTAGAAGTATACTGAGAATGGTATTTAGCATGCTTTAAATGACATGTCGAGGCCCTTCACGGAGTGCGTCAGGGCACCAACGCTGATAAAGTCGACACCCTGCTCGGCATAGTCGCGGATGGTGTCAAAGGTGATGCCGCCGGAGGACTCCGTCTCATATCGGTGGGCAATCAAGTCAACGGCCTTCTTCGTGTCGGGCACGCTGAAGTTGTCGAGCATGATACGGTCGACACCACCATGATCGAGCACCTGCTGGAGCTCCTCGAAAGAGCGCACCTCGATCTCAATCTTCAGGTCGAGGCTCTTTTCTTTCAGATAGGCGTGGCAACGGTCGATGGCGTTCACGATGCCGCCTGAGAAGTCCACATGGTTGTCTTTCAGCAGAATCATGTCGAAGAGTCCGATACGGTGGTTACAGCCGCCGCCGATCTTCACGGCCTGCTTCTCCAGCATACGCATACCTGGCGTCGTCTTGCGGGTGTCGAGCACACGGGTGCCCGTGCCCTTCAAGCGCTCCACATACTTGCTGGTCATCGTGGCAATGCCGCTCATGCGCTGCATGATATTCAACATCAGACGCTCCGTCTGGAGCAGCGAGCGCACCTTACCTGTGACGATCATAGCAATGTCGCCCTTCTTCACATGGGTGCCGTCCTGCATCAGCACCTCCACCTGCATGGTGGGGTCGAAACGGCGGAACACCTCCTTGGCAATCTCCACACCAGCCAGAATACCGTCCTCCTTGATGAGCAGGTGCGACTTGCCCATTGCATCCTCTGGGATACAGCAGAGCGTGGTATGGTCACCGTCGCCGATATCCTCGGCAAACGACAGATCAATCAGTCTGTCAACGAGTTCATCTACACTTAACATAGGGCTTAGCGGATATTCTTATAGGTGTCCTTAAACAGATAGATGCCAATGCCGATACGGAGTCCAACGGTACTGTAGTCCTTGTGGTTCTTGAACGACTGCTCGTAGTAGATTTCAGGCTCGATGGTCACCGTACGGTTGATGAAGAAGGTATAGCCCACCTGTACGCTCGGCATCACGTCGTTGAAGTCATCCTGGTGCTTGTAGAGCGCCGAGGCACCGAGATAGAGGCCGTTCTGCTCGATATAATATCTGCCGCCGGCACCCAGCGTAATGGCGTAAGGATAGTCTTTCTGCTTTTCATACGACAGCTGGGCCGTTCCCAGCAGGTTGTCGGCAAAGAAATAGCCCACCTTGCCCTGAATGCCGAGATGACCTTCGGTTAAACCGCTATAGCTGAGATCCACACCGGAAAGGGAGGCACCGACATAGACTTTGCCCTGTGAGAACGGGGTCTCGGACACGTTCAGATACTGTGCATTTGCACTCATCGCCATTATCAGGCCAATGGCTGCCATCATTAATTTCTTCATATGGTTTTTGTTGTTTTGTTGTTTTTATACCAAATGCAGAACCACACAATAGCTGTGACGCCTGTCACAGCCACAATGATCAGTGCATACGAGAGGTCAAGGCTGAATATCTGCTCGCTGAGCAGGAACGTAGTGCATACGATCGTCATGAAGACAGCAGGAATCAGAGTGATGAAGTATGGCTTTTTCTGGCGTACCAGATAAACCGTTACAGCCCACAGCATGAATACCGAAAGCGTCTGATTGCTCCAGCCGAACCAACTCCAGATCTTACCGAAGCCCTCCTTGTCGCTCATCTGCCAGATGAGCAGGGCGATGACGGCTGCAAAGAGAGGAATACAGATATACATGCGCTTGCGGATAGACTTCTGCTCCAACTTCACAAAGTCGGCAATGATGAGTCGGCATGAGCGCAAGGCTGTATCGCCGCTGGTGATTGGTGCTGCAACGACGCCCAGCAGCGCCAGAATACCGCCGAACACACCCAGCCAGTCGTTACAGATCACGTTAACAATCGAGGGGGCATCCTTCACCACATCCTGTCCGCCAGCCACCAGCTGATAGCCTGGCGTAGGCTCGTTATAGAAGAAGTACATGGCTACCGTAGCCCAGATCAGGGCCACGATACCCTCGGTAATCATAGCGCCATAGAAAATCGGACGCCCCATCTTCTCGCTCTTCAGACAGCGGGCCATCAACGGGCTCTGAGTAGCATGGAAACCACTGATAGCGCCACAGGCGATGGTGATAAACAGACAGGGGAAGATATTCTTTGGTGTCATTGCCTCTGTGCTCAGCCCTTCCCAAATCTCAGGGATAGAGGGCCACTTCACAAACAGCACCACCGTCAGGGCTGCAGCCATGAAGAGCAGCGAGAAGGCGAACAAGGGATATATCTTACCGATAATCTTATCGATGGGCAGCATTGTGGCTATGATGTAGTAGATGAAGATGACCACAATCCAAAAGGTGTATTGTCCTGCACTCTCCACGATGGCGACTGGTTCCCACATATCGCCCAGAATCTTAGCGGGACTGAACACAAATACTGTACCTACCATCATCAGCAGGAAAACCGTAAACGCCAGCATGATCTGCTTCGTCGTATTGCCAAGGTAGCAACCAATGATCTCAGGCTGGTTAGCTCCATCATGGCGCATGGACAGCATGCCTGAGAAATAATCGTGAACAGAACCGGCAAAGATACAGCCCAGCACAATCCAGAGATAGGCTGCAGGACCATACATCGCACCCATGATGGCACCGAAGATAGGCCCCGTACCGGCAATGTTCAGAAACTGGATCATAAAGATCTTCCACGATGGCAGTACAATGTAGTCGACACCGTCGGCCTTGGCCACTGCTGGCGTCACACGGTCATCAGGGCCAAACACCCGTTCGATGAAACGGCCGTAAAGCAGATAACCAATCACAAGAGCCACAAGGCTCAACAGAAATGAAATCATAATTCTCTATGTTTTATATTAATTTCCCTGCAAAATTACATAATTAATTTCAATTATCAATTCTCAATTATCAATTTTTTATTATCTTTGCACCGAATTTTAATAATAAGCATCATTTTGAGAACAATAATACGACTTTTCATAGCGCTGGCCATCACCCTGAGCACTTATGCCCAAACTCCAAAATACGAAGTGCGAGCCGTCTGGCTCACCACCATCGGAGGCATCGACTGGCCACACAGCTATGCCAATTCCTCGTACGACATCACCCGTCAGAAGAAAGAACTCACTACCATCCTCGATCAGCTGCAACGTGCCAATATCAATATTGTACACCTGCAGGCACGTGTCCGTGCCACCACCATCTTTCCATCAAGCATGGAACCGTGGGACGGCTGCCTCTCCGGCAAACCAGGAACCTCACCAGGCTACGATGCTTTGCAGTTCGCCATCGACGAATGCCACAAACGGGGAATGCAGTGTCACGCCTGGATTGTCACCATCCCTGTAGGAAAATGGAATACCTATGGCTGTAAGCAGCTGCGCGCCAAATATCCAGGACTCATCGTGAAGATTGGCGACGAGGGATATATGAATCCTGAAAAGGTTGAGACTGGCGACTATCTGGCACGTTTCTGTAAGGACGTGACGCATCGCTACGACATCGACGGCATCCACCTCGACTATATCCGCTATCCTGAAACGTGGAAGCTGAAGGTGAGCCGCCAACAGGGCCGACAGAACATCACCAACATCGTGCGCAAGATTCATCAGGCCGTAAAGGCTGAGAAGCCGTGGGTGATGCTCAGCTGCTCGCCCATCGGCAAGTACGACGACCTGTCGCGTTTTAAGTCCGGCGGCTGGAATGCCAATACCACCGTCTGCCAGGATGCACAAGGCTGGCTGCGCAGCGGCCTGATGGATGCCCTCTTCCCGATGATGTATTTCCAAGGTAATAATTTCTATCCCTTCGCCGTCAACTGGAACGAGTTCTCCTATGGCCGTATCGTTGCCCCTGGGCTGGCCGTCTATATGCTTCATCCCCGTGAGAGGAACTGGCCTTTGGAAACCATCACTCGTGAAATGTATGTGCTGCGCGAACAAGGTTTAGGTCACACATTCTTTCGCTCTAAGTTCTTGACAGACAACACAAAAGGCATCTATCAGTTCACGAAAGACTTTAACTCATCACTTTCACTTGTTCCGCCTATGACCTGGCTCTCAAACCGTGCCCCACTCGCTCCGAGTCAGGTGGTCATCCAACGTGGAATGACAACAGACCGGCTCAGTTGGAGTGGTGTTAGAAACCTGTCACGCGATGAATACCTATTATATAATATATATGCTTCAGAGGACTATCCTGTTGACATCAACGATGCCCGCAACCTTATTTCTGCAAGGCAGAGGCTGAACTATGTCAGCGTGAACCATAAAGGCAGAGGGCTCAACTATGCCGTCACGGCTATCGACCGCTACGGCAATGAGAGTACGCCCGTCAGCACCACAAAGGTAGAGAAAGGACACAAAATGATCAATTTCCGCGACCTGATTATGAGAAAACCAGGGAAAAGAAACAAACGGCCATAAATTTGGAACAAAAAAGCAACTGTTTCTCGCCGAAAATAACTATCTTTGCACACAATTATAATAACTAATAACAGAACGATATGGAAAGAACTTGGAGATGGTTTGGCAAGAAGGATAAGATTACTCTTGCCCAATTGAGACAAATCGGAGTGGAAGGCATTGTCACCGCCCTGCATGACGTGCCCTTAGGCGAGGTATGGACGCGTGAGAAAATCCGCGACCTGCGTGAATACATCGAGAGCTACGGCATGCGCTGGAGCGTCGTCGAGAGTCTGCCGGTGGTGGAGACCATCAAATACGGCGGTCCTGACCGTGACCACCAGATTGAAGTCTATAAAGAGTCGCTGCGCAACCTTTCGGCAGAGGGCATCCACTGCATCTGCTACAATTTCATGCCTGTACTTGACTGGGCCCGTACGGATCTGTTCCACGACAACCCCAACGGTGCCACGAACCTCTATTTCAACTATGCTGAGTTTGCATACTTCGACATCTATATCCTCAAGCGCCCAGGTGCTCGCGAGGAATGGGAGCAGTTCAAGTTCCCCGAGGGCTGGGGAAAAGGTCGCAGCGTGATTGCCGAGTGCGATGAACTGGCAAAGAGCATGACGCCAGAGAAAGACCACAAGTTGGTTGAGAACATCGTGATTAAGACACAGGGCTTTGTCAGTGGTAACTTCAGCGAGAACGACGATGCACCCGTGCAGAAGTTCCGCGAGTTCCTTAATCTCTACAAGGGCATCGACAAGGCCAAGCTGCGTGCCAACATGAAGTACTTCCTCGAGGCCATCATGCCGGTTTGCGAGGAGTGCAACATGAATATGTGTGTCCACCCCGATGATCCCCCTATCGAGATTCTCGGCCTGCCTCGCATTGTCCGTACCGAAGAGGATATCCAGTGGTTCCTCGATGCCGTGCCCAACAAACACAACGGCCTAACCTTCTGTGCAGGTTCGCTCTCAGCAGGTGCCTATAACAATGTGGTTGAACTGGCCAAGAAATTCGCCTCTCGTACCCACTTCGTACACCTGCGCTCTTGCCACATCTTTCCCAATGGCGACTTCACCGAGGCCTCTCATTTAGGTGGACGCGCTGACCTCATCGAGCTCTGTCGTATCTTCGAGAAAGAAAATCCGGAACTCCCTATGCGTGTCGATCATGGTATGACCTTCACCGATCAGCCTGGAGGTGTCTTCGACGAGTCGAGTCACGGCCACAACGCAGGCTATACCCTACTTGGCCGTATGTTCGCCCTCGGCCAGATACAGGGCATCCTTGCCACCGTCGATCGCGAATTAGGCATCGAGTACAAGCAGCCTGGATTCTTTGATTAATTGATAATTTACAATTGATAATTATGAAACTCAACGATATTTTTAGCGGCAATTACAATGCTGCAGAGTGGGAGCAGAAAGGCTATGAGCTCCCTAAGTTTGACATCAAGGCCGTTCGTAAAAAGACGGCCAAAGAGCCGACGTGGGTACATTTCGGCGGCGGAAACATCTTCCGTGCCTTCCCTGCCGCCATCCTCAACGATGCGCTGAACACAGGCAAGTACGATCGAGGTGTCATCGTGGCCGAGACTTTCGACTTCGAGGTGATCGACAAGGCCTACGCACCTTACAACAACCTCTCGCTCTGCGTCAACCTCTGCTCTGACGGCTCTATCGAGAAGAAGGTCATCGCCAGCGTCACCGAGGCGCTGAAGGCTGATCCTCAGTTCCCCGACTGGCAGCGACTGGTGGAAATCTTCAGAAACCCAAGTCTGCAGATGATTTCGTTCACCATCACCGAGAAGGGCTATACCTTCAACGAGGCCGATCTGGCCCGGGGATTGAAGCCCGTATTCGCGATGGGTAAGGTATGCGCATTGCTGCTCGAGCGCTTTAATGCCGGACAGTTGCCATTGACCGTGCAGAGCATGGATAACTGCTCGCACAACGGCGACAAGGTGAAGGCTGGAGTCTTTGCCTACGCCGAGCGCTGGGCTCAGGATGGACTCGTGCCTGCTGCCTTCCTCGACTACCTGAAGGACGAGACGAAGATTACCTTCCCCTGGTCGATGATCGACAAGATCACGCCGCGTCCGCATGAGAAGGTAAAGGAACTGTTGGCTGCCGACGGGTTTGAAGACAACGACTACATTGAGACCGAGAAGCACACCTTTACGGCACCTTTCGTGAATGCCGAGGAGGTGCAGTACCTCGTCATCGAGGACAACTACACCAATGGCCGTCCCCCACTCGACCTCGGTGGTGCACTCTATACCACCCGTGAGACCGTAGATAAGGTTGAGACGATGAAGGTGACCACCTGTCTGAACCCGTTGCACACGGCGATGAGCATCTATGGCTGCATGTTAGGCTACACGCTCATCTCTGCCGAGATGGCCGACGAGGACTTGCGCTCCTTCATCCAGAAGATCGGCTATATGGAGGCAATGCCCGTCGTAGTAGATCCAGGTGTGCTGAATCCATACGAGTTCATCGGTGCCGTCATCAACCGCCGTCTGCCGAATCCCTTCATGCCTGATGCTCCTCAGCGCATCGCAATGGATACCTCGCAGAAACTGCCTATCCGTTTCGGCGAGACATTAAAGAAATATGTGGCTCGTGGGTTGGACAAGTCCAACCTCGTGCTGATTCCCCTCACCCTGGCAGGTTATGCCCGCTATCTGAAGGGCATCAAGGACGATGGCACACCGTTCGAGCCCTCTCCCGACCCGATGCTGGCTGAACTTCAGGCCATCGTCACTCCATTGGAGATCGGCAAGCCCGATCAGGACTGGAGTCCGTTGAAGGCACTCTTCAGCCGTAAGGATGTCTTTGGGCTCGACCTCTACGAAGCGGGTCTCGGCGAGCAGATTGAGGGAATGGTCAAGGAACTCTATGCCGGTAATGGTGCTGTCCGCAAGACGTTGCACAAATACGTTGCCGCCAGATAATCCATAGTGATGAGAAGAGAGGAACGCTACGAAAAGATCCTGTCACACTTCAGGGAACAGATGCCGGAGGTGACTACCGAACTGGAATTCGGAAGTGTCTTCCAGTTGCTGGTGGCTGTGGTGCTGAGTGCGCAATGTACTGACAAGCGCATCAATCAGGTCACCCCAGAACTGTTCCGTCATTTCCCCGATGCCCGTACAATGGCCCAGGCGGAACCTGAAGCGGTGTTGGAATTCATCAGTAGCGTGTCCTACCCCAACGCCAAGGCGGAACATTTAGTGAAGATGTCGCGTGCGCTGGTGGAGAAGCACAATGGAGAGGTACCTTCGGATATGAACCAGTTGTTGGATCTGCCTGGCGTGGGCCGTAAGACGGCAAACGTCATCCAGAGCGTCGCCTTCGGGAAATCGACACTGGCCGTAGATACCCACGTCTATCGCGTCGCCCATCGCTTAGGGCTGGTCTCAAAGCGCGACAATACGCCCTACAAGGTAGAGATGGCACTGACCAAGTACATCCCTGAGGAAGATATCCCGAATGCACATCACTGGCTACTGCTCCATGGGCGCTATGTATGCACCTCGCGCAAGCCGCATTGCGAGAAATGCGAGATTGAACAGTTCTGCCTGAAACAGATAGAGGGATCGAAACTGGGATAACAAGAAAAGAGCATCACTTCCGATGCTCTTTTCTTTCTGTAGGCCGAGGACCTGGTGGCCTGCGCTGCTGGCCTTGTCCCCAGTTGCGGAACGTCTTGCGATGGAACTTGCTTTCTGCCATGATGACATCGAACACCTTGGATGCCGGCAACACGCCCATGAACTTGTTGTGATAGGTCTGAAGGATACTCTTCAGCTCCACCTCAAGCTCATCGCGCTTCTGGATGGCCTTACGGCACTCTGCCTCTTCCGTCGGCTTGATCATGCCCAGTGCCTGCATTTGGTTGTACACACTGCGCTGCTTCTTCTGCATCTCACGATAGAGCGGGAAGAATTTCGTAGCCTCCTGTGGTGTCAAGCAAGCCTCGTTGGTGATATACTGCTCCAAATCTGCCTGGAACTTCTCTGGCGAGAACTTCTGCTGAGGTTCTTCCGCACACAAGGCAACAGACAGAAAGAAAGCAATACTAACGAAAAGACTTCTCTTCATATTATACCTTATTATATTAATAGTCTGACGACAAGCAGGCGTAGATAGCCTCATTGTCGACCATAATGTAGTCAGCCGCAGCGTCAAACGAATCATACGAATCCTGCTGGGCCACAGCCTGCTGGACGGTGGGATCAACAGACGATCTGTCGAATGACACATAGGCTGCCACACTGATGAACAGTGCGCAGACTGAAGCTGCGACAGCATAGTAGATCGGGCGCAGCCTGACGACTTTTGCCTTTTTCTTCTCAGCAGGGATGACTGGCAACGGCGACACATCCACACGGGCCATCACCTCAGCTTTCAGAGTATCAAAATAGCCTTCTGGCACCCTGAAGGGATTCTCTTTCCCCACTCTTTCTATCAGATATTTTTCTTCATTCATACCTCTTTGACGTATCTTATTCGGAAAGGTTTAATCGTATGCCTTAAAAAATTCAGAAATCTTCTTAACCGCAATATGATAGGAGGCCTTCAGGCTTCCCTCTGACGTATTCAGCAGACGGCTGATCTCTGAGTATTTCTTGTCCTCGAAATAGCGAAGCTGGAAGACGGTGCGCTGCACATCAGGCAGTCTGGCAATGGCCTGCTGCAACAAGGCCTGTGTCTCATCACCGTCGAAGTAGGTATCAGCCATCAGGTCGTTGGCAATACTCATATCTTCATCAGTACTAACACCCCCATGGTTCTTCTGTCGGCGGAGGAAGTCTATGCTCTCATTGATGGCGATACGTGAGAGCCAGGTGGTCACCTTGGACTGCCCTTGAAAGGAGGCAAGGCCATTCCAGGCCTTCAGGAAGGTGTTCTGCAGCACATCGTTGGCATCATCGTGATCCAGCACCATACGGCGCACCATCCAATACAACTGTTCGCTGAACTGTCCCACAATATACTCAAAAGCCTTACGTTGAGTGTCCGGTTTCTGAAGAAGGACTGACAACTCCTCGTCGCTGTACATATATAGGAAATGAAGTCGTTGTTATAACAAGCTTACTTGACGGATATCTTTCTTACTACGTCACCAACCTTGACTATATAACAACCTTTTGGAATATTGAGTTCGATTTTCTGGGCAGGGCTTTCAATCTTCACCTGCATCACCCGCTTGCCTGTGAGCGAGACGATTTCCAGAACGCAATTCTCAGCGCCTGTGACATACAGATGTCCCTCGCTATAGCTGATGGTGATATCCTGAGCCTGCAGCAAGAGCATCTCTTCTGGCGAACACAACTTTGTGGCTCCGACAGAGACCGGAACCATAGCAATTAATGCTATTACAAATGAGCTCAGAAGTATACGTCTAATCATACGCAGTTACTTTAATCTCTGCAAAAGTAGTGTTTTTTCCTGAAACTTCCAAATATTTCTGCAAGAATTTGCTGATTTTAACTATTTCAGACGTCAAAAACGTCCATTTCGTTGGTCAAGAACGCATTTTCGAACACTTCTTTGGCCTCATTGAGCAGAACGCTCTCATCCTCGTAACGGGAACTATAATGCCCCAACAGCAGCTTTCCAACACCAGCATCCCTGGCCACCATTGCAGCCTGTCTGGCAGTTGAATGACAGTATTTCTCTGCCGACGGTAGTTTGTCCTCGCCATAGGTACTCTCATGATAGAGGGTACTCACACCCTTCAGCTGTTCATGCAGCGTGGGGATATAGCGGGTGTCACTGCAATAGGCATAGCTGCGCGGCGCATCGGCAGGCCTCACCAGACGCTCATTGGGAATCCTTTCCCCATCGGGAGTCGTCCAGTCGGCACCCGCCTTGATGTTGTTGATCTGACTCGTCGGAATCTGATAGAAGTCAATCATATCGCGTCGGATGTGCGGCTGTAAAGTCTTCTCACGGATGAGATAGCCACAGGTGGGCATCCGATGTTGCAGGGGAATGGTCTCAACACTGACGCTGCGGTCTTCATAGACGATCTGACGGGCCATCGTGTCAACGGGATAGAACTTCACGTCGAAGCCCAGGTCATGGGTGAAGAAGTCAATCTGCCCTTGCAGAATCGGCCCCAGTTCCTTAGGCGCATGTATATGTAAGGTGGCCGTTCGTCCCAAGAGTCCGAAGGTGGAGATCATGCCGATAAGTCCGAAACAATGGTCACCATGCAGATGGGTGATGAACACGTGGCTCAGCTTGGTGAAACGGATACGGCTACGGCGCAGTTGCATCTGAGTACCCTCGGCACAGTCGATCATGAAAACCTTCTCACGCACCTCCACAATCTGTGAAGAGGCGTTATGCCGAAGGGTGGGAAGCGCACTTCCACACCCTAGGATATGTACCTTGAAAGGTTCCAAGCAGCCTGTGATTTAGAGACGGAACTCCTCGTTATCAGCATCCTCTAATTTCAGGCCGTGAAGATCCATCGGCTCGGGTTCCTTCCAGCGGGTGTACTCGAAGGTCTCCATTTCCTCACGGGGCTTGCCGACCGTCTTGTAAACCAGTGAGTCAGCACCGAGCACGACGATTTCGTAGAGGTTCAGCTCCTCCTCGTCGCCACCGCCATCGCGCTGCGACAGAATCTCCAGCTTGCCGTTGAAAATCTTCCAGGTCTTGTAGATGATACTGCTCTGGTCGATGCTTTCAGCCACACCGCCTTCCTTGATGCGGATGCCCACTTCCGAGCTGCCGTCGATGGGATTGGGCATCACCCAGTCACCTAACAGCGTGTTCAGATTGATGGCGATCGTGGCTTCCGTCTTACTCTCGTCTGTCATCACGGCCAGACGGTCGCCAACCTGGAGACCTCCGAACACCTGACCTGCCTCTATGGCATTGGTCAGACGGAGCATCAACGTGTCACCATTGTCACGCAACAACTGCAACGTGTTCATTGCGGTACCATCACCACAAATACCATAGAGCGTCTGGTCTGTAGGAATCGTGACAGTCACGGAGTCCTTCACTTGCTCGGCAGCCTGCTTACCATTACCACCGCCACAACTGCCCATCGTCATTGCGATGGCAGCCATCATTCCAAAAAATGCCAATTTCTTCATATCGTTTGTCTTTAGTTCTTCAATATTGTCTTTGCTTCATTCCAAAGTTTATCCATCTCCTCTAACGACATATCCTTCAGTGGCTTACCAACCTTGATGCTATGCGCCTCGATATAGTTGAAACGGTCGATGAACTTGCGGTTGGTCATCTCCAGCGCATTGTCGGGATTCAGTTTATAGAGCCTTGCGGCATTGATGACCGAGAAGAGGAAATCGCCCAGTTCCTTGGCCGAGTTCGCCTTGTCCTCCTTGCGGAGTTCTGCCTCCAGCTCACCCAGTTCCTCGCGTACCTTATCCCATACATCCTCCTTCTTTTCCCAGTCGAAGCCCACATTACGGACCTTGTCCTGAATACGGTAGGCTTTAATCAGGCTCGGCAGCGCCTCAGGAACACCCGAAAGCACACTCTCGTTACCATCCTTCTCCTTCAGCTTGATCTGTTCCCAATTTTCCAGCACCTGCGAAACACTAGTTACACTAGTCTGACTAGTCCTACTAGCATCCTCCGGCACATACGGCAGCGGCTTGGGATCCTCGGCATCGATCTGCGAGGGATGATACACATGCGGATGACGGGTGATCATCTTCTTCGTCAGCGCATTACATACATCTGCCATATCAAACTGCTCCTTCTCCTCGGCGATCTTCGCGTAGAAGCAGATGTGAAGCAGCACATCGCCCAGTTCCTTACAGATATCTGGCACGTCGTTCTTGATGAGGGCATCGCAGAGCTCATAAGTCTCTTCGATGGTATTGGGTCGGAGGCTCTCGTTCGTCTGTTTCTTGTCCCACGGACAATTGGCCCTCAACGCATCCAATACGTCGAGGAAACGCCCGAAAGCCTGCATTTTTTCTTCTTTTGTGTGCATAAATCTTAAATAATTGGGGCAAAGATACAAAATAATTCATTATATATTAGTCATAATTCACAATTATTTTATAATTTTGCACCGATTTTTAGAGATTATCATCAAAAATATATGGAATTAGCAAGTAAATACGACCCAAAAGAGGTCGAAAGTAAATGGTATCAGTACTGGCTCGACAACAAACTATTCGCCAGCAAACCCGATGGACGTGAACCCTATACGATTGTGATCCCGCCGCCCAACGTGACGGGTGTGCTCCACATGGGCCACATGCTCAACAACACCATCCAGGACATCCTCGTCCGCCGTGCCCGCATGGAGGGCAAGAACGCCTGCTGGGTGCCGGGTACTGACCACGCCTCTATCGCTACCGAGGCCAAGGTGGTGAAGAAACTCGCCGCCGAAGGCATCAAGAAACGTGATCTCACCCGTGAACAGTTCCTCGAGCATGCCTGGGACTGGACCCACGAGCACGGAGGCATCATCCTCAAGCAGTTGCGCCGCCTGGGTGCCAGCTGCGACTGGGACCGCACCGCCTTCACAATGGATGAGACCCGCTCTCAGAGCGTCATCAAGGTGTTCGTCGACCTCTATAACAAGGGGCTCATCTACCGCGGCCTCCGCATGGTGAACTGGGATCCGAAGGCCCTCACCGCCCTCTCCACCGAGGAAGTGATCTACAAAGAGGAGCAGAGCCACCTCTTCCACCTGAAGTATTACGTCGCCAATGCCGATGGTTCTGTATGTTGCGATGGCATCGCAACAAACGAGACGGAAGGCAACATCATCCACAAGGATGAGAAAGGCTACTACGCCGTCGTCGCCACCACCCGTCCAGAGACCATCATGGGCGATACCGCCATGTGTATCAACCCCAAGGACCCGAAGAACCAGTGGCTCAAGGGCCGCAAGGTCATCGTGCCGCTGGTCAACCGCGTTATCCCCGTCATCGAGGACCGCTACGTCGATATCGAGTTCGGTACGGGCTGTCTGAAGGTGACACCTGCCCACGACACCAACGACTACATGCTGGGAAAGACCCACAACCTCGAGACCATCGACATCTTCAATCCCGACGGCACCATCTCCGAGCAGTCGCCCATCT
>Ga0310786_10003940_pt1 | contig 21012 bp, 20 predicted proteins | sample AusTroGonzalo_MG_FD_203881 | JGI IMG/M metagenome (GOLD analysis project Ga0310786, IMG submission 203881) | Bovine rumen microbial communities from tropical cattle in Woodstock, Queensland, Australia - Gonzalo_03 (v2) (version 2) | ecosystem: Host-associated > Mammals > Digestive system >... | reverse complement strand
ACGTGCTCGGTGAACACGATGTTCTCCAGCCACTGACGTTTATCCAGCAGCTCGTTGATCAGTTTGGGCAGACGACGTTTGTTCTGCGTGCCCGACATCGGGTTGATGATAAATGCTATGTTCTTCATGCCAATATTACTTTACGTGCTCGATATCCGGGTCAACGAGGATACGTCCGCAGAACTCGCAGACAATGATCTTCTTGTGCATGCGGATGTCAAGTTGGCGCTGTGCGGGTATCTTGCTATGGCAACCGCCGCAGGAGTCACGCTCGATGGTAACGACAGCCAGTCCGTTGCGAGCGTTTCGACGGATACGTTTGAACGCGGTGAGCAGACGGTCGTCAATCTGGCGCTCGAGGTCAGTGGTCTTCAGGATGAGCGTCTCGGTCTGCTCCTTCGTCTCGGCGAGGATAGAGTCGAGATCCTGACGTTTGTTCGTCAGATCGACAGTGCGGTCCTCAATATCCGCTGTCGTCTTGGATTTCTCGGCTTGCAGCTGCTCGAGGGCAGCGGTGTGCTCCTTGATGCGTTTCTGGCAAAGCTCGATGTCGAGACTCTGGTACTCGATCTCCTTCGACAGGTTATCGTACTCACGGTTATTGCGTACGTTGTCCTGTTGCTCCTTGTAGCGGGAGATAGAGGCGTTGTCGTTCTCGATCTGCACGCGGCGGTCGGAGATCTTCGTCTCCAGTTCTTTGATCTCGTTCTCGATGTTCGTCAGGCGGGTCTTGAGTCCCTCCACTTCATCGGACATGTCTTTCACCTCTTGCGGCAGCTCGCCGGCAAGGGTGCGAAGTTCGTCAATCTTTGAGTTAACCTGCTGCAACTCGTACAGCACCTTGAGTTTCTGCTCAATAGTGAGCTCTTTTTCTTCTTTTTTCATTGTCTATGATTGTTTATTTATAATACATGTATTGGCGATACATCCGCCTCTGATATTCTGACCTCCACCTTGTCGCGGAGCAGTTCGGCGAAGATGTCACGCGTGAAATGCTCGGATACCCAATGATCGATATCCACCGCCATGATCTGTCCGGCGGCAGCTTGCATGTCGTGGTACTTCATGTCGGCGGACAGATAGGTGTCCGCTCCGGCGGCTATGGCATCGGGGATGAACTCCGCGCCTGCACCACCGCATAGTGCCACACGGCTGATGGTCGGTGTGACGGGTTCGGTGTAGCGCACGTAGTCCGCGCCGAACGTCTGTTGAACCAGCTTGAGCCAAGCAGACCAGAGGACTGGTTTGGGCAGCGTCCCGATGGCACCTAAGCCTACATGGCTGTCATCCGGCGATGGCACAAGGATACGGATGTCTTGCAAGCCCAACTGCTCCGCCATCCTTCCCGATACGCCGCGCAAGGCTTTGTCCATGCTCGTGTGCGACGAGTAGATAGCTATGTTGTGGCGTATAGCCTGCGCCACACAGCGTTCCTGCGGCGTGGAGCCGGTCAGATGCTTGAGCCCGTGAAAAAGCAAAGGGTGGTGTGACACGATCATGTCACACCCAACCCTTATCGCCTCGGCTACGACCGCTTCGGAAACGTCCACCGATAGCAGTACAGAGTGTATCTCCCTGCTTACATCGCCAACCTGTAACCCCGAATTATCCCACGCCTCTTGCTGTCTCCGCGGAGCGACAGATTCTATGATATCAATTATTTCTTTTAGAACCATTGGCTCTTGGCTCTTGGCCGTTGGCTGCTAATGGCTAATGGCTAATGGCCAAAGTTTTATCCTCTTTTAGTCCCTACGCCTGTCTTCACGCTGCTGGCAGCCGACTTGCTGGTCTTGACGTTTGCTTTCGGCTTGACTTGTTTCTGTGCAGCCTGCTCAGCTTTGGGGGCGCTGTCGGTCGCAACCGACTCTTCGTCCTCTTGGAGTGTAAAGTCCGTGAATCCGGCTGCGATAAGCAGGTTGTACCAAGCCACGAACTTACGGATATCCGACGGATAAACGCGGTCACGGTCGAAGTTCGGCAGCACCTCTGCGAAGAACGTACGCAGCTGCTCGTTGTCGGCTTTCTTGGCATCCAGCTCAATAGCCTTGAAACCATACTTCTTGCCTGCGGCGTTCAGCACTTCGCTAAGGGAGATATCCTCACCCGTGGTGTACATCGACACCTCTGCCAGCGAAACGATCTTGTCACGTGCGTAGGTCGGCATACGCTTGCCGTCAACGAGTGATTCGACGATCAGCATGTTCGTGCCGCGACTGATTAACTTGTACAAACCCGGCTTGCCGGTGATTGCGAGAATATTTTTTAACATAGGTATAAAATTTTCGACAAAGATAACAAAAAATTTGCAAATTTGCAAATCTTTTTGTAACTTTGTGCGATTTTTTGCGAAAACTGCAAATATATATTGCTAAATCGTAAATCGTAAATACTAAAATCGTACATAATCTTGCGTTTAAAGAGCGAAGTAAATATCAAGAACCGTCGAGCCACTTTCGACTACGAGATCCTGGAGCGTTACACCGCCGGTATCCAACTATTCGGCACGGAGATCAAGTCAATCCGCGAGTCGAAGGCGAGTCTTGCAGACTCGTATTGTCAGTTTGTGGGGCGTGAACTCTTCGCCAAGCAGATGCACATAGCGCAATATCAGTTCGGCAGTTACGCCAACCACGACGTGCTGCGTGACCGCAAGCTTCTGCTCAACAAACGCGAGTTGCGCAAACTCCAGAAAGCCACGAAAGACACCGGCAAGACAATCATCCCGCTTCGCCTGTTCATCAATGACAAGGGATTCGCCAAACTCGAGATCGCCCTGTGCCAAGGCAAGCATAATTACGATAAACGCCAGTCCCTGCGCGAGGCAGATGACCGGCGTGAGATGAGCCGCGCTATGCGGGTTTGTTGATGATCAGGTTCAAGAACTCCTGACGTGTTTCCTTCCTGTTGAACGCTCCCGTGAAATCCGAAGTGACGGTGAGCGAGTGTTGTTTCTGTACGCCTCGCATCTGCATGCACAGGTGCTCCGCCTCGATGACCACCATCACGCCTAAGGGATTGAGCGTGCGCTGGATGCAGTCCTTGATCTCTGTAGTCAGACGCTCCTGTACCTGCAAGCGGCGGGCAAATACATCCACCACGCGGGCGATCTTGCTCAGTCCGGTGATCCGGCCGTTGGGGATATACGCCACGTGCGCCTTGCCGAAGAACGGGAGCATATGGTGTTCGCACAGCGAGTAGAACTCTATATCCTTGACTACCACCATCTGACGGTAATCCTCCTCAAACAACGCCGAACGCAGGATAGCCTCGGGGTCTTCATTGTAACCCTTGGTCAAGAACTGCAGGGATTTGCCCACACGGTGCGGTGTGCGCTTCAGCCCTTCGCGCTCGGGATCTTCGCCCAGCACGCGGATGATCTGTTCTACATTCGAGGAAATGGCATCCGTCACTTCCACTCGCGGATTAAATGCTTGTAAGTCCATATTTTAAATTTTGACTTTTGGCTCTTGGCTCTTGGCTATCTCACCTTCACTTGATCACGTACTATATATGTGTAGTCCGCCAGGTCGGGGAACACCCCTTTGAACATATCTCTGAACTCCGCGGCCTGCTGCTCGGTGAGGAAGTCACCCAAGCGCACCTTCCATGACGGCGAGGCGTAGATGACATATACCGGCACGTTGATTGCCTGCTGGATGCGCTGCTCGATGAGCAGTGCTTCCGCCTTGCCGCGGTGCGGGTGGTTGCTGCTATATACCTGCACGCGGAATCCCGCACGTTCGGTCTCGCCACGTTCCACACCGGCGATCTTCTCCTCCATAAGCAGGGTGATCAGGCTGTCTTGCTTCACATGTACGGCGGGCATATCTAACAATATCTGCGGATATGTCAGCACAATCGGCTGCACCGTGTCCACAGACAACGCGAGCGTGTCTGTTGCCTCGGCTTCAGCAGGGGCGCTCGTGACTGCCTCTTGACCGTACACCGGTAATGCCGGCAGCAGCGTGAGCAGGGCGATATAGATAGAGAAATGTTTCATCATTGTTCGTAGTGCCAACCGTTCAGTTATTCGGATTAGCGCACAAAGGTACGAAAAAAAATCCATATATGCAAACTTTCGCATTCCATTTTGCATTTTGCATTTTGCATTTTGCATTTCATCAGAACGGATATCCTATACCGAAGTTGAGGCGCAGTCCGTCGAGCACGGAAGGTATATTGTAATAGGTGGTGATGGGTTTGGTGTAGTCCGTGTTCCACTTCTTGTCATATGCGAAGGTCTGGTACGGCGCATGTATTGCCACGCCGATATCAAGCCGGACAACGAGCCCGTCGATGTCGAGTCGGAGACCTGCACCCGTGCCGAGGGCGATCTGACGCGCCAAGTCGGGGTTGTCGAGGATGCCGTCGTATAGTTCGCCGGGAAGCTTCAAGCGCTCGACATAATCATCAATCCCGGCAGCTTTGAACAGTTGAGAGGCAGAGTACCAGTTCCAGACGTTGCCCGCATCGACGAATGCTGCTCCATAGAGCTTCCAGACGATGGGGAACCGGAGCTCGAGGTTCGCCTCGAGTTTGACATCACCGGAGTGGAAGAAGTTCTGGTTGTACTTGGCGGAGTAGAAGTTTCCCGGTCCGTAGGAGTAGGGCGCTGCGGCACGCAGACTGTGCGGACCACCGGTATAGAACGCTTCGGAGAGCGGGGCAGCCAGTGAGTTGCCCAGCGGTATATTCGCTCCGGCGTACAGACGCGTGGCGATACAAACCTTATCTGTGAAATTGAATTTGTTACGCAACTCGGCGGTGAGCTTGACGAACTGGTTGAACGTGATGTTGCCGATCTTCTTGTCCGTCTCATCCCACTTACGTCCGCTCAAGCAACAGATGGCATTGAGCAGGTTGCCGGACTCCTTCACGCCGAGGTTGAGGAAGGTGTTCACGCCTCGCTTGGCGCGGTAGTCGTCATACAGGAAGTTGTAACTGATAGACGGCACGAACTCATTGCCCGCGATGATCTTGATCAGTTGCGGGTATTCGGCGGCTTTGTCGAGCAGGCTTTCCGATTCGGCTTTCATCAGCACCACAGACAGCGAGAACGGTGTAAAGGCGTGGGTGACGTAACTGTTGTTCGGGGAGTGGATGAAGTACGTAAACGAGCCGGTGAACTTATGCACACCATAACCTCCGGCGATGTTCTCGTATTGGTAACCAAGCATGTAACGCGTGTCACCCTCGGGGTTGTTATCACCTGCCCAATGCAGGTACGGGAAGATCAGTGAGGCGTTCGCACCGAGTTTGTAGGTGTCCGTCTTCTTCGGATCACCCGGGTGACGGTTACGCAGCGCCCAGAAGTACGAGCCGTTGCCCTTGAGCGTGAATGTCTCGCCTTTGCCAAGCAGGTTCTTGATGCTCGATTTGAGCGTGACGTCGGGACCTAAACTGTTGTTCGAGCGGTAGGCAGCACCGATATCGGCAGCGATGCCGTACGTACGGGTGATCGTATCGCCGTTGTACAGCTCGCGGCGACGCCACTCTTTCGTGGTGCGCACAGCAAGGCCGGACTTGTAGAGCTCGCCCTCGAGGATGTTATTGAAGTCGCGTTGTGCATACAGACGCAAGGCCACGTTACCGTCCTTGGTCAGCTTGTAGTCTGCCGAGAAGTTCATGAAGAACCCTTTGGCATCGTTGATCTCGGGGTTGTCTGTCAGGGTCGATCCGAGCGTGACGCGCAGCCTGTCTTTGAAGAATGACTTGCTGATCGATATGTTCGTGTCGTTAGTCTTGCCTCCGGCATGGGAGGTCTGACCGCTACTGATGTCCACATCCATGAACTTACCCATCTTGGAGTTTGCCATCGCGGCGTTGATACGGCTGTTGATGATCGATGACAGGGCGTAGCCGTCGCGTTGTGCCGCCACGTTGCTCTCGCCTACGTACATACCTGTAGCCAGCAGCGTTGCCGCCAGTCCCTCGCGCGTGTCTTCGTCGAGTGTCGCCAGCTCATGGGTGATCGTCTCGTCGTCGGGCGCTTCAAGGAAGAAGCCGATGCTGCCTATTCCTAACGAATCCAGTTCGCCCTTCACGCGCACGCCGGTGTTGAAATCCACGCGACGCGTCTCCTCACCGTTGGACTCGACATCGGCTTTCACCTGCTGAGAGGCTGAGACGTTAAGCTGCGTCTTGCTTATCGGTCCGCGGAGCAGCACATGACTGCCCGAATCGACATGGAACGGCATGATCGGGTAGGCTTTCGGTGAGTAACGGATGAATCCGTCATCGACATTCACGCGCCCGTCGAAGTTCAGCTCGCCGTCCTTGGTGCCGTAGCGCACGTTAACCGTGCCGTGTGGCTTGACCTGCGCGAGGTTCTTCTTGTCAATGGGGTAGGTGATGTCGGTCACGGGCAGCAACGTCACATCCACATCGGCTACGATGCTGTCCAGCGGACCTGTCACCTTACCTCGGATGTCGGTTGCTAACTCGCCATAGACGGGGATGGGACCGCCTTGCGTCAACTTCACCGGTGCAAAACTGTCGGCGGCAAGCGTGACATCCATATACATGCTGTCCAAATCCAGACCGCCGGTCAGGGACAGATAGCTGCTGTCCACAGCGTAGATCGGCAGACCGTTGAGATCGACGTGGTTATGCGCCATCACGATAGGCGTTTGCCCGAGGCTGAATCTCGCCTGATAAGGCTTGTATTCGGCACTCACGCCGAGTGGCAGCACCTCGGCAGAGATGTCCGGCTTATGAGGCAGACCGTCAATGGAGGCGGAGGCGCGTACTGCCCCGTGCAGATCAATATCCTTGAGCGTGACGAAGCTCTCCACAAGCTCCAGCGGTATACTGTCCAAGTTAACATCTGCACGCAGAGCGTCTGTGTATTGGGATGAGGGCTCTACCTGCAGGTTAATAGCGTGACTGCCCATGTCCTTGTCGCCATAACGGATGCTGTCCAGTTGCAGCTGTCCGTTGCCGTACAGGTTGCGTCCCTCACGCCTTAGATCCATCTGCAGCGCGGCGTCTGTGCGCAGGCCGTGTATCGACATCGCGCCGTCTGTGAGACGCGAATCGGCGGTGAGCAGGGCGTTGGTCTGACCTTCCGTCATCGCAATCTTCATGGCGGCTTTCGCTGCCGGCAGACGAATAGCGGTGCTGTCCTCGGGATGGTTGATCTCCGGCGTGACGGCGGTGAGGGTCAGGTCGGTCTGCTGCTTATCCGACGCCAGCGACAGATCCACCTGCTGTATGTCCAGCCCCAGGCTGTCGATGACCGGCTGCACGGGACTGCCGTGCCTCAGACTGACGGCTGCATCCAGCTCGGGGATGAGCCGACGGATCGTATCGAGCATCGTCAGGTCGGTGAGGGTGGTCAGTGCGCGTATGACCGTCGTGTCGCTGACGGTCTTCAGCAGCGGTTGTATCTCATCCACCAGTCTCATCACGTGCATCGGGCTGTGGGCGGTGATGTCCAGTCCCTCGGTGCCCAGAGCCAAGGCGGTGGCGCTGTCGGTGGCAAAGTCCAGTTGCAGGTCGTCCACCTTCCAATCCTTATCATTGGCGTGTACGCGCACCGCGCGCATCTGCGTGTGGTAGTCAACCGCCATCTGCTTGGGTCTCATGAAGTCCTTCACGCTGAACTGATGTTCGGTCTGTGCCCGCACGCGTAGCGCCTTGTCCGTCATCGTGACCGGCAGGTGTAGTGTGCCGCTGGCTGTTTTGTTGGCTAACTTGGCATCCAGGGTGACGCCGGATACGTCGATGTTGTCATAGACGGCATCCGTCAGGTGCATCTGCACCTTGCTCTTCATCGTCGCTGATTGTGGGTCTATGCCTTGGCCCTCGGCGTGGATGTCGCCCGCGATGATCACGCGGGTGCTGTCCTTTAGGAAGGGACTGAGGTTCACCCGCTCCACGTTCACCGACATATCGTAGGCTTGGTCATCAATGTCGTAGAACCCTTGCAGGTGCGCCTGGCTGCCTTGGTACTGCGCGTCGCCTGTCACGTCCACGCGCATCGTCTCGAGGTTCATCTCGGTCGTAGCCAGGTCGGCTTGTGCGCCCAGCTCGTCCGAACGGACATGCAGCCCGCTGCTGGTGATGCTCTTGCCCGCCAGATTGACGCAGGCGTTGCCGTAGATCGTATCCGCAGGGATAGTGAGTTTGTTCAGACCGAAACGCAGCCCGCCGATGCCTATCTGCCGGGCATCGTAACGCTGGGCACCCACATCCGCCAGGACATTCGTCGCCAGGTTAGCGACACGCAGATCCATACCCAGCGGGTTCAGGCGGAAGCGTATGTTACGCATCTCACCATCCGGCACCTCGAACGCCATCAGGATGGGCGTGGAGTCTTTTGCCGTGGTGTCGGGATTGTTGCGCAGACCGATGGCTATGTCGGCATCGCTCAGTCGCAGCCCGTGCAGCGGGTACTTGCCTTCGGCTATCAGCAGCTCGGGGCTGGAGGTCTTTAGCTGCCTGAGGATAACGTCAATGCCTACGGCAGCGATCAGGCTGTCGGAGTGGAACGTCGTCTCGTCCAACTGCAACTCGTCAACCCGTATGGGGATATCTGTGAAGCGCCGACTGCTCATCGCTGATTGCTGACCGCTCGTCAGCGCAGTGGCTTTCAGCCGCAATGAACGGGTGTAGAGCAGGGTGTCTTGGCCGCGGTGACCGACAAACAGACTGTCGATAGCGACCTCTAACGGCAGGTCTGCATTGCCCTTGTAGGCGCGGTAAAGCACCATCGGCGAGTGGTGGAACGGAGAGAGATAGATCCCGCCAAGGTCGATGTCGTAGTCTGTCTTCTCGTTGGCGATGGTCAGACCTTTGTCCAACGCCTTCGAGCGTAACGCAGGAACATAGATGACGCTTGCTACTGCCACCAGCAATAGCAAGCCCACTCCTGCCACAACGCCCGTCAGCGCCAGCGGCACTTTCCATAACAAATGCCCTCTACCCAATTCTTAATTTTTAATTTTGCATTTCTCAGAAGCTCTTCTGCACACCGAACTTCAATCCGTATAGTCCCGGTGTGAACTGGTTAGCAATCAGGTTGCGCAGTTTGCCGGAGAATAGGATTACGTCGTTTGTGAACTCGCAATAGCGCCCGTCTTCCGGAGTCTCGTAGAAGAATGTCGAACCGCTATATCCGAGGCTCATGATCGAGAAGAATATCTGGAATGTACTCTTCTTGTTGAACTGATATGTGATGACCGGTGAGATCTGTACGCCGTAGGTTACGCTATGTCTCAAGCCGTCGTAGTCGGTGCCCTTAATGTCGCCGCTCATCACGCGCGGGTATTCCATACCTGCGTACAAGTGTCCTTCCAGCCAGATGCCTACTTTGTCGTTGAACAGTGTCTTCAGCCGATACCTACCGTACGGAGTAACTTCCCACGAACCGTACATCACACGCAGATCTTCGGTGTAGGTCTTACCCGCGAGGGCGTCATAGTACGAATAGGTAACTACCGAGTTCTGGAATGTCCCGCCAAAGCGCAGACCTACATTCACGCGCTCGTTCACACGCCAACCGATCTCCGGCGTCAGCGAGAATGACCAGCCGTTTTCTTTCTTGCCCGAACGTGAGTCGTTGTGGAAGTAGATGTCGAAGTTGTAGCCGTAGTAGAGTTTCTTTTTCCACATGGGCACTTCGGCAGCAGGTGCTGCAGGGGCGATACTGTCCTCCGCTGCTGTTTTCGCCTCACCGGCTATGGCGGCTACCGATGCCAATCCCTCGCCAATGTGGTCGTTCTGAGCCATCGCGGCAGCTACGCTGAGTACCACCGCGGCAAGCATTACATAAATTCGTTTCATATTATCTTTCAACCTTACACATTACTCATTCAACCTTCCACCTTCTTATCATTCTCACTCATGTTCTCGAAGAACAGGTTGACAACATGCTTGGTGACGATCGTCTTGCGTACGGCATGTTTGACTTTCTTTGCGTGCGATTGGAGCTTGTCTTCGGAACTCGAGGCGGATGCAGCAGCCTTTTCAGCCTCTTCCACCTTCTGCTCGCGTTGGTCGATCTTCCCGCGCAGACTCGGGGATACATGGTTGTACAGGAATGTATAGCACGGCGTCGTGGCTTTCATGATATACGGCGTGAGGAACGTCGTCAGCACACTGGCTGCCACGATGATCGGATAGATAGCCGGATCGGTGACACCGAGCTTGCTGCCCAACGCTGCGATGATGAACGAGAACTCACCGATCTGCACGAACGAGAAGCCCGTGGACATAGCGTCCTTCATCGTCGAACCGCCCCACCAGCAACCCAGCGTGCCGAACAGGATCATACCTACGATGATCACGATCGATACGATGAGGATCGCCGGCCAGTACTCCACCAACTGCGTGGGGTTGATCATCATACCTACCGACACGAAGAAGATCGCTGCAAACACGTTCTTGAGCGGTGCCATCAGGTGTTCGATGCGGTGCGACTCAAGCGTCTCTGCCAGCACCATACCCATCACGAAAGCACCCAGCGCGCTGCTGAAACCTGCCTCCTCGGCGGTCAGTACCATGCCCAGACACAGACCCAACGCAAGGATGATCAGCGTCTCGTCGTTCAGGTACGGACGCACTTTGCGAATCAGGGTGGGGATAACCAGTATGCCGACAATAAACCACACCACCAGCGTCACTGCCAGCACGCCGACTTTCTTGAGCAGCTCGACGCCCTCGAAGCTGTTCTTGACAGCTACGCTGGAGAGCAGCACCAACAGCACCACGGCTACTATGTCTTCGAGGATCAGGATGCCCGTCGCGCCTTTCACGAACCGCGCCTTGCTCAGCCCTGCCTCGTCAACGGCTTTCATCACGATCGTCGTGCTGGACATACACAGCATCGCTGCCAGAAACAGCGAGTTCATGTTATCCAACAGCGCGAAGCGACCTACGCCGTAGCCTAACACCAACATACCGATGATGATCGTTGCCGCACCGACAAGGGCGATCTTGCCGCTCTGGAACAGGTTCTTCAAGCGGAACTCCAAACCGATGCAGAACAGCACGAACAGCACGCCGATGTTCCCCCACGCCTCTACGTTCTCGTGATTGACGAGGTTCTCGCCCAGCAGGTTCGGACCTACCAGCACGCCGGCTACGATGTAACCCAACACCACCGGTTGCTTCATTAACTTAAACAGCAAGCTCACAATGCCTGCCGTGATCATTAAGATGTATAAATCATGTACCATAATAGATGGTGTTTTTCATTAGTAATTCGGCGGGAGATCATTCCCGCCGAACTGATGTAATAACTTGTTCGCGATGTGTTATCGCGGAGCAGCGAACCGTTTAGCGGTTCACAACGAATTTGATTGTTGCGTCTTTACCGCGTACCAACTGGGGAGTTTGCTCTTTCCACTGGTTGCTTCCGGTATCAAATACCTCAAAATAGTATTTCATCTTGTCAACAGACATGGAAATCTGAAGGGTAACTTTGCCATAGGCGTTTGTTTGGGCAACTTCCCAACTGTCGTTTACATTCGTGACCATAGCATCGGGAGAGGGCAGAAGCTCATCAATAATGTAGGAAGCTTCGTCCGTGTAGAAGATGTGACGGTTAGCTATAGCCATACCCAATTCGTCCTCTACAATAACAGTTACGTTCGATTTCTCAGACTTGCAGCCCGTGAAAACGAGGGTCAGCAGTGCGACCAGAACTAATGCAATTTTCTTCATAAGAATAAATTTATTAAGTTATACAATAGGTTTTATTTTGTCCGTTTTTTATCCGGTTGACAGTTCTGTTTTTTCCTGATTTCACAATCAGCGCACAAAGGTACAAAAAAAAATCCACATTTGCAAATTTTTGTGAATTTTTTTTTGAAATGGCTACTTATTTGTCCGAGAAGATGTACTCGTACACCTTGACGGAGAAGAGCTTGCCGTTGGGCAGGTAGTTGTACTGCTTGGCTTTGGTGCCGTTGGCGTTCCACTCATATCTGCGGATACGTACAGGGCGGTTGCGGTCGTTGTACTCGACCTCCTCGATGACCTTGCCGGTGACATCATCGTACGTGCTGGTGACGCGCCATTTCTGACCGTAGGTGGCGTATTCTATCTCCTCGACACAGCGCCCCTGGTCATCATAGATCTTCAGGCGGTCGAGCCAGCGGGTCTTGGTTTTTTCGTCGGTGTTCCACTCCTTGACCGTGAGGTTCTTGCGGCGTTCGCGTTTGGCGAGTTGCTCGGGAGTGAGCAAGCTTTGAGCAGACAAGGTACAAAGAGACAAAGTACAAAGTACAAAGACAATTATCTTTTTCTTAGCTACAAGGGCACGATTAATTTCTCCGAGATTTTTCATATACTAAATGATCAAATGGTAAATGAATAAATGGTAAATGGTTTTACCATCCACCGGGACCGCCACCACCGGGACCACCACCGGGACCGCCACCACCGGGACCACCGCCGGAGTTGCCGCTATACGTAGAGAGGGTGACAGACGAGCCGCCGCTGTACGTAGCAGGGTAGTAGCCCATACCGTTGAAGATGGCGGTGCCGGAAGGTGTAACGGATTTGTGCAGGGTAGGTGTGGATGCGCCGGACACGACGAGCGTCGAGGCATTGCTGCTCGGGGTCTTGAAGGCGAAGATAGCGTTGCCTACCGTGAGAGCATACCACGTGTTAGTCGTACCCGAGGCTTGGTAACATGCCTGCGTGAGGCTGGCACCGGACTCCAGCGAACCGACCGCAACGATCGTTCCGCCTGTCACATATAGTTGCTTGCGCTCCTCGCTGTTGGCATCGATAGCGACCTCGGGGCTGCGTGCTCCGATGGCGTAGATCAGACCGCCTTTGATATAGCAGTTGCCATTGGCATCCATGCCGTCGTTGCCGGTGGAGTAAGCGCAAACCATGCCGCCGGTGATGGTCAGATCAGCGCCGGAGTTGATAGCATCGTCGGCGGATTTCACATAGATCTCTCCACCGCTGATGACCAGCACGCTGTCACTCTCGATGCCTTCCGAACCGGCATTGATGACGAAGGTGCCGCCCTCGAAATAGATGCCGTCGTTGGCTTCGATACCTTTGTTGACGGCAGTTATGTTCAGAGTACCGGTACTCTCTGTAAAATGGATATAATCATCGGAGCAAAGGCCGTTCTTATAGTTGCCTTTGATGTTCAGCGTTCCTGCACCGGACGTGATGATCTGGCCCTCGCTGAAGAACGCTGCTTTGCGGTCCTCGGACGATGAGGCGTAGGATGAACCATCGGTGAGCGTGTTCGTGCCGTTGATGACCAGGTAACACTTCTTATGGCACTGGTTATTGATGGCCGGACCGTCGGAGCAGGTAAGCGTCAGGCCGCTGAGCGTGATGTTATGGCGGTACGAGCCGTAGATGGACAGTTGTCCTGTTCCGTTACCTGACAAAAGATACACGATATGCGTACCCGTAACCGACGAGTTGATCGATACATAGCCGTTGTTGTTGGTTATCTCGAGGCTGTCGTTGCTGCCGGTGACGGTAGCCGACGACCCGCTCCACACGATGCTGAGCGTGTCCGACCAGTTCTGCTCATCCACATTGTCATCGACTATACCTGTATCGCCCGGGGTTTCGGTATCGCCGGTATCCGTATTGCCCAACACTACATCTTTATCATGACTGCACCCCACTTGAAGGAACGTCATGCTGCTTAGTAGCAAAAAGCAAAGAATGTCCTTTTTCATACGCGTCTCTAATTAAAAATCAAGATTATATATTATACCTACTGCATGGAGAAACGATTTCTCCTCGGTCAGTTGGATGTACCCTTTGGTCTTTGTGATATTGATATCACGGTCATAACCGTACTGGAACCGATAGAAGAAATCCAGGCTGCTGAGTCTTGTCAGCCGCCACTTGACACCCGCTTGCGCACGCACATGACTCAGGTACTGCATGCCGTTCTTGCGTTGGTACTCAGGTACGTTGAGCGTGTTCTCCAGTTCCAACCACAGATAAGGCTTCACGGGCTTGCCGGGAACGATAAACTCCGAGCCCAGACGACTGCGAAGCAACCAGTTGTACTGATTCTTCTCCAGCGGGTTGACGCTGTCGGTACGCATCTCGCACAGCACCCTTTCGCGAAGGTAAACCTTGGCTATGCTGCCCGTGTAAGCGCCTCTAACACCAAAGAACACACGGTGCCGGATGAACTCGTTCGGGTCACTCCATCCTTTGTTCCCCAGCAGCCGCAAGGTGTAACCGGCATCCACCTTGATGTAATTGAACTCCGGATGAGCGTATGCCAAACTGAGCGTGGTGTAGGACTTGTAGAACGATGCCCCGTACGAAGTGTCGATAGCAACACTCTTCGGAGAAACGCCGGTCTCTGCGTCATACAGATTAAATCGGAGTTCTTCGGCAAGGCTCAGTTGCACACCCTGCTTCCATTTCTTTGTGAACTCCGCGCCCGTACGCAGCTGAACCGCCTGTTCGGTGGTTGAACCGGCAGCGTTGTAGGTCGTTGCCCGGGAAGGAACAACAAACAGCAGCAAGATTAGTCCAACAGCGAAGCGGTCTATCAGCGCCAGCGGTCTATCAGTGAAACGTTCTGTCAGCATAGCGGTCTATTTGAATTTCGTTATTTGGTCGATACTGTTGACTGTTTTGCCAGCCTCCAGCGGGTAGGTCATCTTGATGTACGCCACATCGCGGAGGAAGTCTATATGTCCGATCTCGATGTCGAGCACCTTGAGCCCCGTGCGCTCCTCGAGATCAGCGATGAGGGCGGAACGGTTCGCGGGCTTGATATTCTCGATCTTCTCGTAGAGGATGATCTTCGTGGATTGACGTTTGCGTCCGTTCCACAGCTCAAATCCCCATGCCAGAGCCAGCAGCAGTATATTGGCAAAAAGCAGCAAATACCATGCCAAACCGTCGGCTTTGAGGCTCAGGGAGTTGATGACCGAGATGGCGATGATGAGGAACATATAGTTCATCTCGCGGATAGGAACGGTCTCGGTGCGGTAACGGATCATGCCGAAGATGGCGAACAGACCGAGCACGAAGCCTGTCTGGATGTCCAGGATCTGCATCAGCCACAGCAGCAGAAACATACCGCTGGAGAAGAGCATGAACTGCACATAATAGTCGCGGCGACGGCTGTAGCGGTAGTAGATGCAATAGATGAGCACCCACGACACCAGCAGGTTGAACAGGAACATCAACGGCATAGTGATCAGATCCTCACTCACATGCAGAAAGTCCGCAATCGAATGCATCAGATAGGAGATACTGTCGCTGGTACCGAAACGTGCAGCGATGTCCGGATCGTTCTCGAGGAACTCCAGGGTGGGGTTGGATAAATCAGGTTGTATCATAAATGTAACTATTTAACGTTTTTATGCAATAAAAACCATTTTAACTCTTTAACGTTTCTTGAAAAGAAACCATTTTAACTATCTTTCGAATCTTCGATTTGAAACGATTCATCTTCACTCCGGGTGTGGTCAGCGCCGTGCCGATGCAGTACTTGCTGATCTTGAGCGGGTGGACGCGGAGGTCGAGCATGATATGCGTCATCTTCGACGGCACGTTGCCGTCACGCTTGAGTTCGATGATGACGAGGTCGCTGAAGGTCTTCGTCTCGCCGCTGACCACGTTGTCCCAGATGAGATCCATATCGATGGTCAGCCGTTCGGTCATGGCTTTGTTCACCAGCGTGATGCGGTGGAACTTCGTCCACAGGTGCGGCGTTATATCCGACCACTCGTACCGGCTCTTGGCGGCAATGAAACTCGCCACGGTCACCGCTTCGTCCTCCTTGCGCTTGTGCTTGAGCACGCTCGGCGTGTCGGCTGTGATGTCGAATCCTGGTACGACGATACGTTTCTTGCTCGTACGGCCTTTGTTGTTCTTGCGCTTGATCTCGAGGAAGGTGAGGGCGCTGTCCACATACTGCCGCACGCGTATCTTCTGCCGAACGAGTTGGCGGTCGTGGTGACGAACGTACATATCCAAACTATCCGTGTCGTAGTACATCGTGTCGTAGGTGGCGATGCGTTTGCCGTCAATCTCTTGTACGAAGTAGTCGGCTTGGGCTGCCTCCAAGATATGCGGCAGAACCGACATCGGAACCGCGTATTTGGTGTCGATACGGTTCATGAGTTTCACACCTTCCATCTGCATGAGAGTGATCGGCTCGAAGGAGCGTACTATGTCGGGTATAGCTTGCATCGGGTACTATTACGCCAATTTACGATGCAAAGGTACAACTTTTATTTTATATTTGTATTACCTTATTGTCTCTATTTATTAACCAAATGTACGATTTGTGAAAAATAATGCAAAAAAATGACTGTTTTAATGCACTATGTTTGCTTTTTTGCTAAAAAATCCATACCTTTGCAACGGAAATAAATCGTACATGGTGAATAACTAAATCGTACATGACTCTATGGATACCAAGCAACGTTTTTACGAAGCCTACCGCACGCTTGACGAAAAGGAAGTGGCGGTGCTTAGGGATGTTCGCGATTATAATCCGGTCTATGGACATGATATTGTGTCCAAATACTTGACGGTCATCATCTGCCATGAGGGTAGTGCGCGGCTGCTCTATGACATGCAAGAGGTGCATTTCACGGCCAATAGTATTGCTGTCATTCTGCCGAATCATATCATGCGACCACTTGAATGCAGTCCTGATTACTGTGTGACGTTCATTATGCACTCGAATGCTTTCAGCGAAGAGTTGAAGAACAAGCGCCTGACACACGATTATGAAAAATTTCACTTGAGCCCTTCTTGTCACATGACGGATGAAGCGATGGCACTATATATGAAATCTTTAGATGTCTTTGAGCATATATGCAATAGTTCAATACACCTCTATCCTTTGCGTCGTGAGATGCTGATAGCGCAGAGCAATGTGATGGTGGAATTGACCAATGCCTGTCGTCGCGAGTTGGACAATGATTCGCGCGCTATGACCCGTAATCAGATGGTGTTTCAGAACTTCTGCCATCTGTTGGCAATGCATCACCGCGAGCAGCATGAGGTTGCGTTCTATGCGGAGAAGATCCATCTCTCGCCGCGGCATTTCTCCCTCGTCATCAAGCAGGCTACCGGGCTGTCTGCCAGCGAATATATTAATGAATACATCCTCACCCAAGCGCGGAGTCTGCTTACAACCCGTCCGGATATGTCCGTGCAGCAGATCAGTTACCACCTCGGCTTCTCCGAGTCCCCGTCCTTCTGCCGGTTCTTTAAGCGCCTCACCAGACAAACCCCGAAAGACTACAGAGCACATTGATTATACGGTTTCCGCTATAATCCCTCCCCGATATTTGTGCTCGCTAATCGCCCTTTCCGTTAAATTTTGCACTTTTTCGTGCTTATTTCATACTTTTTTTTATTTTCATTTGCATAAATCAAAATATTTTTGTAACTTTGCAGGTGTCTTTTCTTAACAAAGGATAATAGACAATGACAGAATGGCTAATGATCACGAACAATGGCAATGGCAAGAGCCCGCTAGGGCATGGAAAGGTGTCGGGCTATACCATGTGACGCTGACAATACCAAGTCGGCAGCCTTTGCTCGGGAAGTTGGTGATACCCGATAACGATGTGACACAAGCGAAAGTGGAGCGCCTGCCATTAGGAGAGGTGCTATTGGATATTCAACACGGGGTGCCATCGTTTTATCCAGAAATACAAATACTTCACTATTGTCTCATGCCGGATCACCTGCATGCCGTGTGGTATGTGCGTGAGAAAATGCCACAGGGAATACGTGGTGCAGTGCGTGGGTTCTGGCAAGAGGTGAAGAAGATGGGGCGTCTTTCTTCTTTTGCTCCGGATTTAATCCGGGGGGAACACCAAGAAGAGAATGCGGGATTCAATCCCACTCAATTCAAAGAAAGGGCAAAGAACCTCCGTAAAGAGCTGGGGACAGAGGCCTATGATGCGCTATCGCCCATCTTTACCGAGAAGCCATTCATTAGACCGATGACACGGTATAGTCAACTGCAGACCGCTATTCGGTATATAGACATGAATCCGCAACGGCTGGCTACGAAAAAGTTGATGCCGGGGTTCTTCTGTGTGCAGCATGATGTAGAGATAGCCGGACGGAAGTATGATGCTGTGGGAAACATAGAGATATTACAAGCTGAGAAGTATAAGCCTGTACATGTGCGGAGCATCTGGGTGGAAGATGCCGAGCGGCATAACTATGATACACCGCTGCGGAACTATATGAACGGATGTGTATTGGCAGCACGCAACGGGGCAGTGATGGTGTCGCCGTTTATCAGCCCGAAAGAGAAAGATGTGCTGGAAGTATTGCTGCGTGAAGGGCATCGCGTCATATATATCGCTGATAATGGTTTTGGAGAATACTACAAACCGAGTGGTGGGCTGTTTGATGCTGTGGCAGCCGGGCGGATGCTGATACTCAGTCCATGGCAGCATGATCCCGACAAACGACATGTGACCCGCGCCGAGTGTGTAGCGATGAACGGAATGGCGGAAGAGATTTCTTCAATTGTTCCGAATTAAATTCGGGAGAATACAAAGAAAAGTTTCCAATTGGCATGTGCATCGTTAGATGTGCATGCTGCTTTTTTTGTGATATTTCACGTAAATTAATAGCACAAAATTTATCAGTCCAGTTTACAAAACATCAAAAAATGCACTTTCGGGTGCATTTTTTTGTTGCTTGTGACAAGTTATAGCACTTTCGGCGCTTATCTTTGTAGTCCAATTCGGTTATAATAAAAAACACGGGCAATCATGTGCATCGCAGGCGATTATGTGTACGCACACCTCAAAAAAATATGGTCATGAATGACAATATGGACATAAACGCATTGCTCGAGTTCTCGCGGCAACAAGATGAACTCATTGCGGGACATCAACAGCAGATGCAGCAAGTGCTTGATAACAACAGGCATCTGCGTACAGCCCTTGAGCGTTCACAAGCCCAAATCGTCGCGCAACAAGAAGAGATAGATGCCTTGTGCAGACAAGTAGCACAACTCAAAGCCGAGAGACGGCAGCTGCTGGCACGACCGACGAACATTGAGACCGGCACGTACATTGCACAACAATCCGTCCGGCAGCAGGTTTTCGCTATCTCGCAACAGAAAACAGATAAAGCCAAACAAATCAACCAATAAAATAAGTTATAGTTATGAGTAAGCGCCAAAACATCATCCATGTAACCGGTGACTACATCGCACGGCAATATGTCGATATGCAGATTCTACACGCCGACCATGTGCATTACGCTCCCGCCGCACATGTCGGACAGACGCGTGTTGCCGAAGATGTTGCGTATGAAGAGGTTCGGAAAGGATTTCAGTACATTACTGATCTATGTGTGCAAAAAGGCATGCAGCAGCACGTTGAGAACCATCTGCGTACGGCTTGTTTAGGTACTGCCGATGCACTATGGAAGTGCATCCATGAGTATGAATTGATGGGGTATCTAAGCACAGCCTGCCTGCCGGCAGCCACTATCTTTGCCGTTATATGCGCGTACTTCGGGCAGTTGCCGTACGACGAACGGAACTTCCGAAAATACAGATAAGTAACTTCCACAAATCCATATAAAATCAGTACCGCGCAGTTCCGCGCGATAGCACAATATTCCTGATTTTTGCGGAACTTTAGTTCCACGCAGTTCCGAAATGCAGTCAACATTTGCTTGGCTGCATTTTTTGTTATACCTTTGCACCGTCTTTCGAGAGCGAAGGACAAAACAATAATCATAAACCCGCGAAGTTTAGTGTGACTCGCACGTGCAATGAGTGGCCACTCGCATACGAGACTGCGCACAAAAACTTCAAAAGTATGAAAACTATTGATTTAACAGTTATCGACCAGATGTTCAGCGCTATGCTGAGCCAGAACGAGAGTAAGGAACGCGTTGACGCACTGCGCCCGCAAGTAGAACAAGCCGTCAAGGAACTCATCCGCCAGCGTAACCTGCCCAAGGACTACACCGGCACAATCGAGCACAACGGTATCAAGATCGTCGTGCGACGCCCGACATCCTACACATGGGAGCAGAACACGCAGATCAAGGATGTGAACCTTGACGTCTACAAAGCCCTGCACGCCAAGTGTGCCCAGCTCGACCGCGAGCTCAAAGCTCGCCGCGCCGAGATGAAAGGCATAGGCAAAGCCCTCGAACTCCAGTACCCCGACTCCGAGTCCGTCAAACACGGATTCACCATCGCGTTCCTGACGGCATAAAGAAAAAACAAACGAAAGAAAGTAACAAAGAAAGAAAACTAAAAAGAAAGTCCGTAGTCTCCAGTCCATAGTCCAGCGCGCATGTGCGAAAGGACAAGGACGTTAGACAATAGACTTTGGACGGGAGGGACGGACTTTCTTTTAGAATTAATTGATTTGGACTATGGACACAACAGATATCTACGAACAGTTCCGGGACTTCTGGACGCTGTTCCGGCCGGTAGAAAGATTCGACAACCGGCAAAAATGTTCGCGCGACCTTTGGCTCAAGCGCTCTCAGCAGGCACGCGAGGCAATGATTGAACACCTCAAGACACAAGGTGCGCCACTAAACCGTAATCCGTTCTTTTGGATACAGGATTTTCCCGAACCGGGACTGGAATCCGCTCCGCGTAAGGCGACGCCTCTCGTCGAGCCGACCAATTACAACGGACGTGCGCTCCCCCGTGGCTGCGACTTCTATTTTGCCGACTACAACGGTCAGCGCGGCCTCTATACCGCCCAAGACGTCCACGCCCACCACATGTCTAACCCACAAAAATTTGAACTATGACCCCATCTCAATTTTCCCAACTCTACCTCGCCCACGAGCCCGACATCATCGCCATCCTCAACAGCAAGCGCATCTACGACGATGACCTCCTCCACGACACCTACATCGCGCTTTTCGAACACTCCCCACATCCCGCGCCAGAGGATTTCGTCACTACCTTCGTCGCGTTCTACACCAACACCAAATCATGGCAGGATCAGCAAGAAAGCCACCTTGTCCACTACGACAACGCCCAACTTGCCGCCCTCGACATCAGCGATGAAAGCGTCGGAGAAG
>Ga0310786_10003939_pt1 | contig 21015 bp, 19 predicted proteins | sample AusTroGonzalo_MG_FD_203881 | JGI IMG/M metagenome (GOLD analysis project Ga0310786, IMG submission 203881) | Bovine rumen microbial communities from tropical cattle in Woodstock, Queensland, Australia - Gonzalo_03 (v2) (version 2) | ecosystem: Host-associated > Mammals > Digestive system >... | reverse complement strand
AACATAAGAAACTAATACCATTTTTTACATATCTTTCATAACCTTTATTATTTTTGCCGTCAGTTGTTGCATCTATAACAGAAATCCAAAATTCTGAATTGTTGCCATTGAAATTACGTGTTAAATTAATGCCTTCCTTGCCAGCTCTATAATGTGATAAAATACCATTCTTTAATATTCCTAAGGCTTTAAACAAATCAAAACCAATACTATGATAACAAAGTGATTTATTATATGTTTCAATATCATATTTTTCTTTAGCAATTAAATACTGTTCCTCTGCATCACATCTAGAATAGTATTCATTAATTAATTTTGATAAATTAATTAAATTTTTTGAATACTCTATTCTTAGATAATTCTCATCTAAAAATGCAGGACAATTTTTAAATCTAAGTCGATCAATTGCATCAGCATCTTTTAGTATATTACATAGTTTAATATATCTATTTTCGTCTATATCATCTGTTTTACGATTATATAGTTCATCATCATCATGTTTCTCTAATACCCAATTCATTAAAACTCTATCATATACACTATCAGATTTAGAATGGGCCTCAACAATAGCTTTTAATAGATACATATCTGTTGGATTTTCATATTTTACAATTTTATCTATTAACCTTGCAGATGAATACCCATGAGTATTATCTTCATTATCGCTTTCCCTACCAATATCGTGATATTTGGCAGCATCAAGCAAAATCTTCATATCTATTTCATTTAAATTTTCGTGTTTTCCGATTAGATAAGCAAAAAAACATACTTTTTGCGAATGATATAATCCATGGAAATTTGTTTTATATAGATATTCTGGATTTATATCATCAAGTATTTGAATTATTTCGTCAGTATTATTAAAAAAAACAAGTTCCCCACTATTTTTGGCATTCTCCAAATATGTTTGTAATATTCTTTCCATATTGATTACTCTCTCACTTTATTTTTACTACCATATATTATATCAAAATTATCACGAATAAAATACATATTATGAATTTTAGAGAAATCATTTTTGTTAATCATAAAATTATCGTCACTATTAAAACGATGATCAATTTCAGGATCAAAATATAATTCTGTACCATCAATAAATGCTTTACCTGCAACGTGTGATGAATTATCTATTTCACAAAATACAGGATACAAATCTATATTTTCTAGTTTATAAAAGTATCTAAGCAAGTTAACGTAACCTTCACAAACAGCAGTATTTTTCATAAGAGCTTTATATGATGAATTAATTGATTTGTATTTATTATCGAATTTGTGGAATTTTCCGCCTTCTTCGATATATTGTTTTCTTTTTTCTAATGAATCATCATCATAATTAACATTTTTAACATATTTATAAATCTTATAAAGAACTTCATCTCTTGTTTTTGATTCTGCATGAATCCTATTATATGCATCTATTATTTTGTTATTATATTCTTCCATCATTTTAAATGAATATATATAATTATCTCTAAATCCAATTTTTTCAGAAAAACATACATTTTGTTCTTTTAAATAGTTTAGTTGTTCATCTGTAAATAATATATACGAATAAATATCAAGTACTATTTTGCTTAATTTATAATTTTCAATTAGTTTAATTAAACTATAATAAAAACTTTTATCTATATTTGGAACGTCATATATAACTAGTTCCTCAAGTTTATCTAAGTTTTCTAAACCAGTTATATTTTTAAGTAAATGGCATGATGAAATAAACAACGATTTTAAATTTGACAAATTTGATAAATCTAAACTTTCAATATGGTCATTATTTTCAATAAATAAATCAGCAAGATTAGTTAAATAACTAATATTTGTTGTATCAATAATTTGGTCAGAATTAAACTCAAGTGAATCTAATGCACATAATTTTAGCTTAGTTATAGTATTAAAATATTTTAGACTATCTAGGTTTGTAACTGAACTAATATAAACATCACAGCATGATAAAGGAACACTGGTACTATGGTTTAATTCATCAGTGTTTTTAATGAAGTAGTTTTCTCTATTTTCCATAATCACGTGCCCCCTTTAAAATTTCATGAATATTTTAGCATAATGGCACAAAATAGTCAAACAAATGTTCTTTTATAAACCACATAAAAACTTGGATTATATCCAAGTTTTATTTTGTTAATTCTTTTAATTCATACAATGTATTTATGGCTTCCATTGGAGTCATATTTAGTGGGTCAATATCTTTAAGTTTTTCTTCAAGCACACCTTCATTTGTTTCAGTAATATCACTTAAAGGCATTGATAGCTGAACCTTGCTTTCTTGGTAAGTTCCAGAAGTTTTTTCATACTCTTTTAAAATAACTGAAGCTCTATCAATAACTTTTTTAGGCATATTTGCAAGCTTTGCAACGTGAATACCATATGATTTATCAACTGGTCCATTTTTTATTTTATGTAAGAAAGTTACTTCTTCCCCTTCTTCTTTAACAGCTACATGAACATTTTTAATTGTTGGATAACTTGATTCTATTTCAGTAAGTTCATGATAATGCGTTGAGAATAATGTTTTACACCCAATTTCAACCGTTACATACTCTAAAATAGATTTTGCAAGACTCATACCATCATATGTAGCAGTTCCCCTTCCGAGTTCATCAAATAGTATCAAACTATTTTTTGTGGCATTGCAAATCGCATTTTTAGCTTCTTTCATTTCAACCATAAATGTTGATTCTCCAGAAACTAAATCATCTGATGCACCAATTCTTGTAAATATTTGATCTATTATAGGTAAAGAAGCACTATCAGCTGGTACATATGAACCGATTTGAGCCATAATAATTATTATTGCAAGTTGTCTCATATATGTAGATTTACCAGACATATTTGGACCTGTTATTAATAATGTATTAATATTTTCATTCATTAAACAATCATTTGGTACATACATACCTTTAGATACTTTTTCAATAACTGGATGTTTTCCATTTTTGATATCAATAATATGTTCATCATTTATAGTAGGTCTAACTAAATGAAATTCATCTGCACATACAGAAAGTGATATCATGGCATCAAGTTTAGCAATTGTACTTGCTGTTTTAAGAAGACCAAGTACTTCTTTTTTAATAATATCTCTTATTTCATTAAATAAATTAAACTCTAAATCAATAATTCTATCTTCTGCATTTAAAATTAATGCTTCTTTTTCTTTTAATAGTGGAGATATAAATCTTTCACAATTAGTTAAAGTTTGTTTTCTATCCCACTTATATTCTTCTTTGACAAGGTTTACCTGTCCTTTAGATACCTCTATGTAGTAACCAAAGACTTTATTATAACCAACTTTTAAATTTTTTATACCTGTTTCTTCTTTCACAGTTTTCTCAAATTCAGAAACAAAGTCTTTACCACCAGATCTAATTTTTTTAAGCTCATCTAGTTCACTATTGTATCCTTCTTTAATTAAATATCCTTCTTTAATGCTTACCGGAGGATTTTCATATATAGATTTTTCAAGTAATAAGTATATATCTTGATGGGCATCAAAGTCATAATCAAGATTCATACTTGATAATTTTTCTTTAATTTTTGGAAGAATTGCTAAAGAATTTTTAAGTTGTAATAAATCTCTAGCATTCAAATTACCACCCACAACTTTTGATGATAATCTTTCAAGGTCATAAACTAAATTTAAATCTTCTCTTATTTCATCTTTTAATATAAATTCCGTATTAAATTTTTCTATTTCATTATATCTATTTTCTATTTCTTCTTTATTTGTTAAGGGATTTAAAATCCATTCTCTTAAAAGCCTAGATCCCATTGCTGTTTTAGTTTTATCTAAAAGCCAAACAAGAGAATTAGTCCTTTCTTTTAACCTTAAAGTTTCAACGAGTTCTAAATTTCTAATAGTATGTATATCCATACGTAAAATGTCTTTTTTATTTATAACATTAACTTCACTAAAATGCGAGCAATCTTTAAGTTCTTTTACTGTAAGGTAGTATAAAAGGTGCTTAATACCAGTTTTTTGATGCATATCTTTAACTTGCTCTAGTAATTTTTCATATGTTTTATCTTCAAGATATTCTCCTGATATTGTATAACTTATATTGTACTGATTTTTAAGTAAGTTTATTAAATTTACATTTGAATTATCAGCAAGTATTAACTCACTTACATTTAAACTTAAAAGTTCATTAATTACTTTATCTAAATCATGATCAAGTGTAAGAGAGCATAACTTACCTGTTGAAATATCAGCATAAGTTAAAATATATAAATGATTAAAATCAAGAAGTGATGCTATATAATTTGATTCATTTTTGTTAAGTAGTTCAAAATCAAAAATTGTACCTTTGCTTATTACTTGAACTACTCCTCTTTTAACCATTCCTTTAACTTGTCTTGGATCTTCAAGTTGCTCACAAATGGCAACCTTATATCCTTTATTTACTAGTTTTTCAATGTATGGAGTAACTGAATGAAATGGAACACCACACATAGGAATTCTTTCATCTAAACCAGCATTTTTACCTGTTAATGTAAGTTCAAGTTCACGAGATGCTAGGATACCATCTTCAAAAAATAGTTCATAAAAGTCTCCAAGACGAAAGAAAAGAAGTTCTTCTTCATATTCTTTTTTTATGTCCATGTATTGTTTCATCATAGGACTTAACTTGTTGTAATCTACTTCACTTCTATTCATAACCATACATCCTTAATTTCTAGTTATTTATTATATCATAGTAATCGAATATTTAAATATAATTTGTCAAATTATTTATAATTTTTCAATATTTACCTATTTTTATTTACAATAACTAACAAATTTATTGATTAATCATATGGCAATCTTTAAAGGTTTACACCGCACATTTTTCTTTACGAATTCTTTTTTTTGTATATATAATTAAGGTAAGGAGGTAAGAATGAAGAGAATATGGAAAAATTATAAGCAAACCATACTCTTAACTTTATCGCTTATTATTGGTACTGTTGTTGGTTTGATTTTTAAAGAAAAAACCGAAGTGCTTAAACCATTTGGCGATTTATTTATGAATATGATGTTTGTAATTATTGTTCCACTAATTTTCTTAACTATCACGACTTCAATTGCAAAAATTAAACAGCCAAAAAGACTTGGAAAAGTAATCGGATCTACATTTTTAATTTTTCTTGTAACAAGTATTATCGCATGCGTTATTGGTATAGGCGTTACTTATTCTATGAAACTTGTAAAACCACATGATGCAGTTAAAATTAAAGAAACACTTGGTAGTACTACAGCTACAAAGGAAAAAATAAATGTACTTGATAGAACTGTTCAAGCAATTAGTGTTAATGATTTTTCATTAATACTATCAAAAAATAGTATCCTTGCTTTAGTTGTAATATCTATTTTAACAGGTATTGCCGTTAATAGAACTGGAGAAGATGGAGAACCATTTAAAAAAGTTTTAGAGTCTGCAAACAAAGTTGTTTTAAAACTCGTCGACATATTATTTTACTACGCTCCTATTGGGCTTGGTTGCTACTTTGCAGCTCTGATTGGAACCTTTGGTTCTGAAATTGCAATTGGATACTTAAGAACATTTGTAATATATACGGTTGTTGCTGTACTATTTTATTTCCTTGTATATTCACTTTATGCATTTATTAGTGCAGGCCAAAAAGGTTTTAAATTATTTTGGAAAAATATAATGCCAGCAACAGCAACATCAATATCTACGTGTTCATCTGCCGCATCAATTCCATCTAACTTAAAAAGTGCTGAGGGCGTTGGTGTTCCAAATGATATTGCTGAAACAGTAATTCCTCTTGGAACTAGTTTCCATAAAGATGGATCTGTTATTGGTTCAGTATTTAAAATAATGTTCTTGGTATATTTATTTGGTACCGATGTAACTTCTATTCCTGGAATTTTAAAGGTTACTGGAGTTGCAATGATAGCTAACCTACTTGTTACGGCTGTTCCTGTAGGTGGTGGGACAATATCTGAAATGCTAATTTTGACAATGATGGGATTCCCAGTAAATGCTCTTCCAATTCTAACCATTATCGCTACAATTATTGATCCTGCAGCGACACTTCTTAATGTTACAGGTGATACTGCATCATCAATGCTAGTTACCAGGGTGGTTGAAGGAAAGAATTGGCTTTCAAAAAAGAAAAGTAAGAAATAATTTATATTCTTAATTTATCCTAAAATAATATCGTACGTTTGTACGATATTATTTTTTTTATATTTTTTCTACCATTTTGCATTGATAATTAATCATAGACCATATATAATAATTAATTATGTAAAGGAGAATATACTCTATGATTTTATATAGATGCATAACAAAAGAAGAAATAGATATAAGTTTAAAAAAGGGTTATTTTGGACGTACACATACATTTTCAAAACGAATGGGCGGGCTAGGAAGAACTAAAAACAATGATTACATTTTTAATACATTTACAGATGTTCAAAATGAAAAATTACATTTTTTTAGATTTGCTATTGATGCCGCAGAATATTTAAATGATGAAAAATATGATTGGGATGATTTAAGGCTTTGTAAATTTGATATACCAGATGAATTATTAGAAAAAGGATATGGTTTTTACTCCGATCACATTCGATTAGAATATGTATCCAAAGAAAATATTCCATCTAAATTCTATAAAAAGAATATTGAAGTCTACGATTTTGATGAAATACAATTAGAGATAGAATCAAATATAAATGAAGCAATATATTGGCACTCAACAGCAGGAAAAGCAATGACAATGACTGTATTTAATGGTCGTAAATGTTGGAGTATTTGTGGAGATCGTAATTTTGGTGGATTTGTTAATGTTTTTCTACGATATTTTGGTGAAATTCATGCATATGATAGTTTTGTTAGAGAATGTATAGAAAAAAATCAAGAAGCATACGATAATTCAACAATATTAGATGATAAATGGTACATTTTAGAACATTTTAATACTGACTATTGGAATTTTTTAAGTATTGAGGAACTTAATAAACTATTTAATGGCATAGAGGATTATTACATTAATAAAAGTATTGATTCATTAGAAGATATCAAATATAAAGATGAAAATATCAATGTAAGAAAAATATCAAATAATTAATTTAATACAATAAAAAAGCTTCATTAAGAAGCTTTTTTTGTATTAGTTATTTTCTTTAATAATTTCTAATGCTTTATGCATCTTCATATCATATTTAACTATTTCATCAGAACCATATGCTTTAAGAAGTTCTTCTTTTGTAATTCCATAATTTTTGGCCATTTCATCAGCTTTTGCATCAACTTCTTTTTGAGTGAAGTCAATTTTTTCTGCATCTGCAACAGCTTCAATTAAATAGCGATATTTAATTCTCTTAACAGCCTCATCATGCATTTGTTCATGCATTTTTTCATGAGTAAGTCCAGTGAATTCATAGTACTGTTCAATTGATAATCCTTGCATTTGAAGTTTGTGTTCAACATCATGGATCATTCTATGAATTTCATCATCAATGATTTCATCATTGATTTCTACTTTCATGTTATTAGCTGCTTTTTCTAAGCAATCATCAATGAACTTATCATCTAATTCTTTTTGCTTTCTTTCAACTAAAACTTTTTCTACTTCTTTTCTAAAGTCAGCTTCAGTTTTCATATCATCATAACCAAGGTCTTTGTAGAATTCTTCGCCAAGTTCAGGAAGTTTTCTAGTCTTAATTTCGTGAACTGTAACATCAAATTTAACTTTCTTACCAGCTAAGTCTTTTACATAATCTTTTGGAAATTCTAAATTTAATGTTTTAGTTTCCCCAGATTTCATACCAACTAGTCCTTCTTCGAATCCAGGAATAAATGAATGGCTTCCAATTTCAAGTGGGAAGTTAGATCCTGTTCCACCTTCTAATTCTTTACCATCAACATAACCTTTGAAATCAATTACAGCAGTATCTTTTTCTTCGACTTTTCCATTTTCTTTTACAACGATTTCTGCACATTGATTTCTAAGAGCATCTACCTCACTATCGATTTCTTCTTTAGTAGCTTTGGCTTTTTCACATTTAATACCTAATTTTTTATATTCCCCTAGTTTTACTTCAGGTTTAGAAACTAAAGTGAATTTAAATTCTACTTTATCCTTATCTACTGATTTAACTTCTAATTTAGGTTCAACTACTGGTACAATTTTTGCATCATCTAATGCTTTCTTATAGGCTTCGTCAATTGCAAAATCTACAGCTTCCATAAAAAGTGATTCAATACCAAATTTCTTGATAAACATTTCTTTAGAAGCTTGACCTTTTCTAAATCCGTCAATTTTTGTATCTTTATTTTTTTTCTTGAAGGCTTTATCTAGGTATTTTTCCCAATCTTTACCTTCAATTTTTACATCTATTTCATGTACATTTTTTGTCATTGTTACATTTTCCTTTCAAACACGTAAGTATTATATACTATTTACCTTATAAAAACAACATTTTTACCATAAAATATTAAATAATAATGTAAATAAAAAAAGTAGATTTTCTATCTACTTCTATTTAATTTCCATAATTGTTACATCATATGAACCATTAGGTGAAACAACAGATACTACATCACCTTGTTTTTTACCCATCACAGCAGCACCTATAGGTGATTCATTTGAAATACGATTATTAAATGGATCTGCTTCAAGTGAACCAACAATCATATATTCATCAGTTTCACCGTCATCATATTTAATAACTACTTTTGAACCAAGTGATACATTATTTTTCTTTTTATTTTCAATAATTTCACAATGTTCAATTTTATATTCAAGTTCTTTAATACGTCCTTCAACTTGAGCTTGTTCATCTCTTGCAGCATCATAATCTGCATTTTCAGATAAGTCTCCTAAAGCTCTTGCTTCTTTAATAGCTTGAATAATTTGAGGACGACGAACGTTCTTTAACTCATTTAATTCATTTTCTAAATCTAAGTAACCTTCAGCAGTTACCATTATTTTTTCTGCGTTTGCCATATAGCAACACTCCTTTTTTCAAAATACCCCTTAAGAATACTATATAAAGTCGTTTTTGTCAAACACTTTTAATCGCATTATATCATTGGGTTTTAACTTAGTTGATATTGGTAATTTAACAATCATTTTTGGATGTCTTGCAATATCAATTATTTCTCCTTCTTCATCATATATTTTATTTACAGTATATGAGAATGTTTCTAAATTAGGACCAATAAATTCTACTACGTCTCCTTCTTTAAAATAGTTTCTTTGTTCAATAGTTACCATTTCATTTTCTTCATCATATTCTTTAACAATACCTAAAAAATCTTGATTAGATTGCTCTTCTCTTCCATTAAAGTATTGTTCATCAGCGCCTGGTAATTTATTGAAAAATTGAGGTGCAGATTCTCTATTTGCAGTTCTATTAAGTATTGCAACAGCGTACTCTAAATCTTGTTTAGTTAATGTATTTTGAACAATTTTATCAATTAACTTTCTATAAGTTATGATAATAGATGCAACATAATATACAGAACGCATTCTACCTTCTACTTTAAAAGAGTTAACTCCTAGATCTATTAAATCTTTTAAATAATATGCCATACATAGATCTTTTGGCATCATCATAAATGTATTATCAGATTCTTTGATATCAAACATCCAGCGGCATACTTGCGCACATCCACCTCTATTTGAGTCTCTATTTGTTGCATAATTGGATAAAACACATCTACCACTAACTGAAGTACACATTGCCCCATGGATAAATACCTCTAAGTCCAATCCTGTTTTATCCTTAATGGCTTTTATATCACTTTTAGATGCTTCTCTAGCAAGAACAATTCTTTTAACACCAAGTTCCTTCCAAAACTTAGCAGCATAACTATTAAGTGTACTTGCTTGAGTTGATAAATGAACTTCTAAACCTATTTTATTCTCGTTTATTAAATTTACAACAGCAAGATCGCTTACTATAACAGCATCTACTTTTAAATTAGCTAGTTCCTTTAAATACTCAAGTAAGCCTACAAAATCTTCATTATGAAATATAATATTTACTGTAACATACACTTTTTTATTTATAGCATGAGCATATTCAATTGCTTCTTTAATATCTTCTATACTAAAGTTTTTTGCGTTGGCTCTTAAACTAAAGTTTTTCCCTCCAATATAACATGCATCAGCACCATAAAAAAATGCGAGTTTTAATCTTTCTAAATCACCAGCTGGTGCTAGTAGTTCAATATTCATCTCTACTCACCACCCTTTAATTTATATATGGTTTTCTTATTTAAAAAACCATCAAATGTTTCAACGGATAATTCTTCATTTTTTATAAATGAAATAATATTTTCATCTGATACAAATAAAGAATTTATAAAATAAAATAAAGCGTCAAATTCTAAAAGTTTTCTTCCATCATATAATTTATTATAAAAAAGCTGTGTACCATATTCATTTTCATAAATTCTAAACTCATCTTTTAGTACTTCTTCTTTAATAATATTGGGATTAGAAACATTTTCCTCAAAATTAATATTAAAATTAGTTATTAAATGTCTTCTTGAATACATAACTGGTGTGTACCCTAAAACAGGCAGAGTTAGTGGTTTAGTTGCAACATTGATAGTTTCTTTTATTTCGCCATATGTAATATCTGTTGATACCATAACACTATCTACATATTTCAAATATGAATTAACAGTATTTGCACTAGCACTTAAATGATTTTGCCAAAGTATTTTTGTTATATCTAAATTCTTAACAAGTTCAATAACTCCCAAATCTTCAAATACTATACCTTTAATATTCTTTGGAAAATTTTCAAATTCTTGTTTTAAAGATACTATTGATGATTCATCTAGAACTCTATTAACTAAAATATATGCTCCAAATTCATCAATATCATTTAATTTGTATGTTACAGGATATCCAACAGAATATCCTTCAAGCGGAAAAAGGAAAGTTGCTTTTTCAACTTCCTTAACTTTATTTATTAATGATTTATTTTGAACAAGTATAAGTAATTTATTCATTTTTATCACTTATTATTCTAGTAGATACAGATATACCGTCACCTACATCATAAAACTTAGTATTAAATTCAGGATTATTTTGAAGAAAATCAATATAACCTTCAATTTTCTTAACTAAACTTCTTAAGTTTCTACTTTCGATTTTATTTGATCTACCAACATGGCCATGGAATTTTAAATTATCAGTAATTATTGTTCCATCTTTTGTTAGAAAATACTTAAATTTTTCAAAATATTTTGTATATTGACCTTTTGCAGCATCAATAAATATAAGATCATATTCAACATTAGATAGATTTACTTCAAGGGCATCTTGATATACAACATTAATTTTCTTATCAAGTCCACATTTTTTTACGTTTTTTAAACATTCCATATATCTTGTTTCATCACGTTCGATAGTTGTTACATAAACATCTTGTGAAGCTGATGCCATTAGTATTGCAGAATATCCAATAGCACTACCTATTTCTAATACATTTTTTATATTATGAGATTTAATATATTTCATAATAAATGCAATAGAATCTTTTTCTATGATAGGAACATTATGCTCATTAGCATAATTTTCCATTTCCATAATAAATTGTTTCATTTTATACACCTAATTTCTTTTGTATATCAATAAATCCTGCATAGTCTTCAGAAAAATACACTTTTCCCGTTTTCATATCAGCATAGAAATATACATAATTTGTATCACTTGGATTTAAAGCAGCCTTAACACTTGATACAGAAGGATTACAAATAGGTCCTATAGGAAGACCTATATTATTAACATTTCTCGTATTATATTTACTTGGAAGTGAATTCCATGCATACATGTAATCGTCTTTTAAATCTGCTTTTGCTGCATAATATGCAGTAACATCCATTCCTAAAGCCATACCAATAGATAATCTTTTATGAATAACTTGACTAACCATTGCTCTATCAGAATCTGAGTTAGCTTCTTTTTCAATAATTCCAGCCATAGATAAAACTTCATGAGTTGTATATCCACTTTTTTCTATAGCTTCTTTATATGGTTTTAATTTAATATCTGTAGTAGATAACATTGTTTCAATTATTTCTTTAACTGTAGAAGTTGTATAGAAATTATATGTTTCAGGAGCCAAATATCCTTCAAGTGGATAATATATTTCATTATCAAGGACTTCATCATTTAAAAACCAGTATTTTTCAATAAGGGTTTTTACATATTCTTTATCTCCTATTTCTTTAATAACATCTTCTTTTGTTAATTTTGATCCATCATTGTTTTTATTTATAAAATTTGCTATTTGTTCAGCATATTCAGGTAATCTTTTACCGGGAACAAACATTATTGAATCAGTTTTACGAGGATCATACTTTTCCCCTTTATCAAACTTCTTTAATATATCCTTTAAAGACATAGATTTATTTAAAGAATAATCAGCAGCTTGAAGATTATAATCACGTCTTATATTAATATATATTTTTGCAGTTAATTTATTTTTAATTAAACCATGTTTTTTTAGGTTATTAACAATAGTTCCACGAGAATCACCATTATTAATTGTAAAAATTATTGGTTCTTTATCCTTTTTATTTACAGGCCCATTACCTATAATCATAAATGTAATACCTATAACTAAAAAAAGAATTAAAATTGATAAACCAATTAATAACTTCTTTTTCATAATTACCTCTAATACTTTAGTTTTCATCTTGACTTACTGCTTGCTCTAGTACTTTTTCAACTAAAGCCCATTCTTTTTCATCTTCAATTTTTTCTAATTTAATCATTTCCTTATTTTCAGGATCTTCTTTATATGATGATGCATAGGTCTTAATCATACCTTCAGCATCTTTTTCATTATCAGTATAAACGATATATTTTTTATTAATTTCTTCAGACTCAAATGTAAATAAAATTTCGTATTCTATTTCTTTACCTTTGCTATCTTTAACTGTGAAGTAGTTTAAATTATTTTTACTCATGACTACTTTCCTTTCTTCTAAGAAATGTTTCTAAGATAAGTGTTGCTGCAACCGCATCAACACTTTTCTTATGATTTATTTCTTTATTACCATTATCACTTAATATATTGTGAGCTTGAACACTTGTAAGTCTTTCATCGATTAATGTAACTGGAAGATTTAATTTTTCTTCTAACATTTTTTTAAAATTCAATGATCTTTCTGATGCAAAACCTTTTGAACCATTCATATTTAAAGGCATACCTAAAGCAAGCTCTGTTATATTGTTTTCTTTAACAATTTTTATTACTTCTTCAAGCGCAGAGCTATAGTCCTCAAAATTAAAATGAATAGTTCTAAGTGGAGATGCAATAATATTTGCTTTATCAGTTATTGCAACACCTAAAGTTTTTGTGCCAAGATCAAGGCCTAAATATCTCAAATTAAATAAACTCCAATAAAAGTAGCATTACTACTTCACTTCTATCAAGAGCTACCATTTTACTTCGTGCATCTTTATAACTTGAAATATATCCAGGATCACCACTAATCAAATATCCAACTATTTGATTTATTGGATTATATCCTCTTTCTTCAAGAGCCGCATATACTTCTTTTAAAGTAGCACTAATAGCCTCTTTCTTAATCAATGAAACATCATATAGACTCGTTTTGTCCATTATTTAACTCACCTCTATTAAGACAATTTTATCATTTATTTTATCTTTATTCAAGAATGGCTTTGATACGTCTTACACCTTGAGATGAAGCTTCCTCTTTAACAATTTTAAAATGACCTAATTCTCCTGTTTTTTTAACATGAGGTCCACCACATAATTCTTTTGATATATCACCAATGAAATATACTGTTACAACATCTGGATATTTTTCAATAAACATACATTCAGCGCCAGATGAAATAGCTTCTTCTTTTTTCATTTCTTTAACAACTACATCTAAATCTTCTTTAATCCAGTTATTTACAATATCTTCTACTTTTTGCTTTTCTTCATCAGTTAATTTATGATCACAAGAAAAGTCAAAACGCATTCTCTCAGATGTAATATTTGAACCTTTTTGATGTACATCTGGTCCAACAACCAATTTTAATGCAGCATTAAGCAAGTGAGTAGCTGTATGATATTTAGTCTCTATTTCACCATTGCCTGCAAGTCCACCTTTAAATTTACCTTGAGATGCAGTTCTTGATAATTCTTGATGTTCTTTAAATTTTTGTTTATAACCTTCAACATCAACCTTTAAACCTTTATCTTCTGCAAGTTCTACAGTAAGTTCTATAGGAAATCCAAAAGTGTCAAATAAGTGGAATGCTGTTGTTCCATCAATATCGTTATTATCTTTGGTTACTTTATCAAATTCTCTTAAACCTTTTTCTAAAGTTCTATTAAATTTAATTTTTTCATTTTTTAAACCTTCAAGAACAACTTCTCTATTATCTTTTAATTCTTGATAATAATTTTCATACATATCAAGTAGCTTAGCAGCAATTTGTTGTTCCCAATCACTATTAATATCAATACCTAACTTTTTAGCATGTCTTATTGATCTTCTAATTAATCTTCTTAGAATATATCCTTGATCAGTATTAGATGGTTTTATTCCTGCTGGATCAGCAAGTATAAATACAGCTGTTCTAATATGATCTGCTATTATTCTCATAGATTTTTCATTACCTTTATATGAAAGATTAGAAATGCTTTCAATTAATGATATAATTGGAGACCAAATAGAAGATTCATAATTATCAGTTTTACCTTCAAGTATTGCAGTTGTTCTTTCAACTCCCATACCAGTATCAACATTCTTATTTGGAAGTGTTGTTATAGTTCCGTCAGAGTGTTTTTCAAATTCCATAAATACATCATTCCAGATTTCAACCCATCTTGGATCTTCTGGATCAAATTTAGAAGGTAAATCATCATCACTTCTAAAATAGAACATTTCAGAGTCGGAACCACAAGGCCCAGTTTCACCAGCAATCCAGAAATTATCTTCAACTGTTTTTGCAATTCTTTCATCAGGAATACCTAAACTTCTCCATAAATTGTAAGAAACTTCATCAAATGGTATTAAATCATTTCCAGCAAAAACAGTAACCGCTAATCTTTCAACCGGAATATTTAAAACTTTTGTTAAGAATTCAAAACTCCATGTAATTGCTTCTTCTTTAAAGTAATCTCCTAAAGACCAGTTACCAAGCATTTCAAAAAATGTATGATGATATGAATCCCCAATAGATTCTAAATCATTAGTTCTAACACATTTTTGATAATCACATAATCTTGTACCATATGGATGTTTCTGACCCATTAAATATGGAATTAATGGTTGCATACCTGCAGTATTAAATAATACTGAAGGGTCATTCTCAGGAACAACTGGTGCTGAAGGTATTTGTTTATGACCTTTACTTACAAAAAAATTAATATATAAATCTTTTAAATTATTTTTCATTACGTTCTACCTCTTTTACTAAATTATAAATATCTTCTTTTAAACCATCAAAAGTATAATTATCTACGGTGAAGTCAAAGCCATCGTAACTATTAAGTGCAGTTTCTGTTTCATGTATTTTTTCTTCATTTTGAAGTTCATAATCATTAAATTTATTTACTATTTTAACTGTTACAGCATTCTCTTTTTCTTTAAATAAATCTACTTCTTTCGGAAGCCTTGCATCTGCAATAATTACAACATCGACATATTTTTCATATATTTTGATGTCTTCAATTAATCTATTGATTAGAAAATCTTCCCCAAATAAATCATGTCTTATATAAGAACCTACGTCTTGCAAAAATTTTCTCGGTTTAGTCTCTCTTTTACCATCCCAATTAAGCATTTCATATGCAAATAATTTTAAATATTTGGATACTTCAGTAATAACACATTTTTTACCGATAGATTCATAATACTCCTTAATATAATTTGCACTTGTATTTTTACCAGAACCAGCTTTCCCCGCAATAACATATACTTTCATAACCATTTCTCCTTCAAAAATAAAAAACCACAAATATTACGCCAAAAGGAGCAATAAATGCGGTACCATCCTTATTTTTACTTAATTATTTTGATAACGAAGGATAAATAAATGCCTCCGATTAATCTCCTTAAGCAGCAGGTAATTAAAACTATTTTACTTACTTTCACCAGATATAAGCTCTCTTATAAAAATAATTAATAATTACTTCTTAATTCATTGATTACGCTTCATATTCTAACAAAAAAAGTCTAAATATTCAAGTATTTAGACCTTTTTACAGTATTACTGGACATATTTTTATTATTCTTTATGTATTTAACAATACACTTAATTAAAGTTAATATAGGCGTAGATAAAATCATACCAATAATGCCAAAAAAATGACCAAATATAAGTAAACCCATAATTATCACTATTGGGTGAAGTTTTGTTGTTTTACTCATAACAATTGGCTGAAATAAATTATTTTCAACAAGTTGCACTAAAAAACATACAATAACTGTACTTATTCCTATTTTATTTGACATAGTAAATCCTACTATACTAGCTACTCCTCCGCCAATATATGGGCCTATATATGGGATCAAATCAGTTAAACCACATATTATTCCAAATAACAATGGGGATTCTAAACCTATTATTGTAAATAGTATCGTGTCACAAACCAAAACCATTAAAGCAACTAAAAATGTACCATTAATAGTTTTTCTAACCTCTACTGCTATATTATTAAATAAATTCTTACAATCTTTGCAATATTTTGTAGGAACAACATTTATTATTTTTTCATAAATCTTATCAAAATCTAAAAGCATATAAAGCCCTACAACAAATCCTGTTAAAATCATACACACAATTGAAAATACTGATTTAGTAATATTAATAATGTGATTGGGTATTTTTAAAGTTGTGTTTTCTACATAACCGGTAATACCACTTAACATATTTTTCTTAAAATTATCAAAGTTAATATTTGGATTATTTATTCTCTCTATTAGTTTATCCAAAAATATGTTTAATTCATTCAATATTTCAGGAAGTTTATTTATAAGATTGTTTACCTGCTTATAAAGAACTGGAATAAATATTTTAAAGAATATAAATATCATCAGAATAATAAATAAATATACAATAATACACGAAAGTGTATTATTTATGTTTTTATTTCTTAGTTTTTTAACTAATGGATTAAGTAAAAATGCCAGAATGAATCCAATAAATATAGGAGATAAAGTTTTAAGTATCTCTATTAATAAAATAAAAAAATGTACTTCTTTTAAAAAATATATCAAGAAAAATAAAATTGCGGATATAAGTAAGTAATATAATATCTTTGTGATTTTATTAGTTCTATTTATAAGGCTATTTAATTTGCTAGTATCAATTTTTTTATTATTTATAAAGATCACCTTATTTTCATTAAATCTATTATATGCAAATTAAAAAAAATAATGCGTTCATGCATTATTTTTTTATCATAGACTTAGTTTCTTCAACCATAGTATCAATATAGTCTTCTGCTTTTCTTCTCATTTTCTTATTGAAAATTGTATAGGCAGCAATCCCAGCAGCCATAACTCCAGCAGTTGTACCAATAACTGTCATGATTTTTTTCATATAATTATCACCTAATAGTACTATGTCCAACTTACTACATTATATTCAGTATTTTTTTAGTTAATCCAGTTTTCCTATTAGTACTATAATCATTATTTATTGATCTAATAAATGATTCTTTTTCTCCAAGAATTACCAAACTTTTTTTAGCTCGAGAAACCGCTGTATATATAAGTTTATTATAAAGCATTTTATTATAGCTATGACAAACAGGAATGATAACATGAGGAAACTCACTACCTTGTGATTTATGAACGGTTATAGCATAAGCATGTTTAATCATTTGTAAATCTTCTTTTGTATATTCAACGATATTACCATCGAAGTCTATAGTTACTATATCTTTTGTAATACCTTTTTCAGTTCTTTTTTCTATCTTTAATATATAACCAATATCCCCATTAAATACATTACAATCTGGATTATTAATTTGTTGCAACACTTTATCTTTTTCTCTATAAGTTACGAAACCATATGAAATTTCATTTTTCTTATCATCTTTGGGATTAAAAAAATTTTGCATTATATAATTTAAATTATCAATGCCGTTTTCACCTTTGTACATTGGAGCTAGTATTTGAATATCATTTTCTTTAATACCTTTATTTTTTGATATTTCACAGATTTTCTTAATTGTTGATTTTATGTTATCTATTGATACTTCCAAAAATGAGTAATCATCTTTTCTTTCGAATAGATCTTCTTTAACTTCATGATTTTTAATATCACGAGCTAAGTATGGGATATATGAATTTTCACTTTGTCTATATATTTGTTTTAAAAATATATATGGGAACTTTTCACAAGTTATTAAATCACATAGTATTTGACCAGAACCAACACTTGGAAGTTGAAAAACATCCCCAACTAATACAAGTTTTATATGACTTGTTAAACCTTTTAGAAGTGATGCAAATAAATGAGTATCAAGCATACTAACTTCATCAACAACAACTAATGTCTGAAAATTAGGATTATATTCATTAACTTGAAAATCATCAGTATCTTTGTTCCATTTTAAAAATCTATGAATCGTTTGTGCAGGAAGAAGTGTTGATGATGATAATTTTTTTGCAGCTCTTCCAGTTGGTGCAAGAAGAGCAACCTTTGTTAGAGCATCAATTTTGGTTAGCTTGTAAAATGATAAATAAGCATTTACAATAGCTTTAATAATTGTTGTTTTACCAACGCCAGGTCCACCACTTATTATAGTAACAGGATTATTTAATGCAGTTTTAATTGCTTCTTTTTGTTCACTGTTATAAATAATATTATCAAATTTAATATCATTTTCTATTTTTGAAAACGATATTTTATCTTGAATACCATTTGATAATATTTTTGATAGTTTATAACCTATTGTTTCCTCGTCATCAAATGTTTCTTTATAATAAACTTCTCCATCTTCAAGCACCAGTTTTTCATTTTTTATAAGCACACTAATATATTTGTCAAAAATATCAATATCAAGATTAAAATTAAATAATTTTAAAAATGATGAATATATATCCATTTTATTATGATGAGTATTACCAGTTTGAATATCTAAATTTTTAACTGTTTCAATAAGACATGCTTTAGCTCTTTCATCACTCTTAGGATTAAAGTTCCCGACATATATTTTATCAAGTTTATTAAAACTTATTAAATCACACAAACAGTAAAAATTATCATTTATAACATCCTTTGCGGCATCTCCATATTTATTGAAGATAATTGATGCTTCATTAACGGTAAATCCTAATTGTTTTAAATATTCAAGTGTGTTATCTGCATTTTTATAACTAGATATAGAGGAATATATCTTATTTACCCTTGTCTCACTCATACCCTTAATTTTCAAAAGTTCTTCAGGGTGATCTTTGATAATGTTTATAGCATCTAGACCTAAAGTATCAACAATTTGCTTGGCAGTTTTTTCACCGCATCCTTTAATTAATGAACTTGATAAGAATTCAATTAATGTATCTTCATTTGAAGGTGCATTAACTTCATATGAATCGACTTTAAATTGAAATCCATATCTTGGATGTTCAATGTATTCACCTTTTAAAGTATATAAATCTTCTTGATTAGGATTGATAAAGGTTCCACTTACTGTAATCGTTTTGTTTAAAAAATCCTTCATAACATCATCATCAGTTGATTTAACGCGAAAAAGAGCAACCGTATAACCATTGTCACCTTTATAGATAAAATTACGTAATTTTCCAGTTATATTGCTCATTTTTACACCCTAATAATATTAAACCACAAAATAAACGGAAAAACTATCTAGTTTTTCCGTTTTCTTCCATACTCTTTAAAAACATATCAATGTAAACTTTTGGATCTATGATGTTATAACAAGTTTTTAGTGAACGATAAATATTTTCATATTCTTTAAATTCGTCTGCTGGCATTTTTTTATAATTTCTGTCATCTTCAGGACTAATAAAAGTATATAATTTATTATAGTATGATTGTCCATCTTCAAACTCATTACTTTCAATAATTTCTTTGATTCCATCATAGCAATGTCTAGCTTCAATATCTAATTGGTTAGGGTTTATTACTGGATATAAAGCAGGTACATTTGTTGGATATAATTCAGGATAAATCATTTGAATTAATCTAATTGTATTTAACACCTCTTCAGCAATAGGTTTAGTATCTTCTGAACCATTGTTAGTCATAAAACCAGATTTTAAAGTTTCATTTTGTTTTTGAGATATTGTAGTTTGTAAATCTGTCATTATATTCAACTCCTTTCAATATATTTTCCTTTAATATAGTCACCCTCATAACTTATTAACTCAACGTTAATAATATCTCCTGGTTTTACACCATCCGGGTTTGTAACAAGCACTTTTATATAATTGCTTGTAAATCCCACGATTTCGTTTTTATGGTTAAGTTCCGCAATTATTTGCATTTTCTTACCAATAAACTTTTTTTCGTAAGTGCACGATAATATATCACTTAATCGAATTAATTTCAAGTCCCTTTTCTTTTTTTCTTCATCACTTACATGATTTGGCATATCTGCAGCTTTTGTATGATTTCTCTTGGAATAAGGGAAAACATGTATTTTCCCAAAGCCAATTTCTTTGCAAAAATCAAAACATTCTTCAAAATTTTCATCAGTTTCACCAGGAAAACCTACAATTACATCAGTTGTAATATTTATGTCAGGTCTAATAGACCTTATTAATTGTATCTTATCAATAAAGTATTTTTTGTCGTATTTTCTGTTCATAGCTTTTAATATATCATCACTTCCAGATTGAAGTGGTATATGCATATGATCTACTACTTTATGATTATTCTTAAGCATTTGCATGAACTTATCATTAAGTTCAGTTATTTCTATAGATGAAATTCTAATTCTTTTTATTTCGTCTATTTTAGATAATTCATTAATTAAATCAACTAAGTCTTTACCATTATCGTTATAACTTCCTGTATGAATTC
>Ga0310786_10003938_pt1 | contig 21018 bp, 15 predicted proteins | sample AusTroGonzalo_MG_FD_203881 | JGI IMG/M metagenome (GOLD analysis project Ga0310786, IMG submission 203881) | Bovine rumen microbial communities from tropical cattle in Woodstock, Queensland, Australia - Gonzalo_03 (v2) (version 2) | ecosystem: Host-associated > Mammals > Digestive system >... | reverse complement strand
TTATACTCCGACTTCTTCATGTTCCAAAACGTACGAAGGAATGTCCCGCTCTTTTGACTGATGAGATTCGCCATCTCATACACACACTCGATGGTGCCGCTGTTACACAGGCGCACATCAATAATCATGTCGTTCATTCCCTGCCCTACCAAACGGCGAATGGCTGCCGTAATCTCGTCTGTATGACTGAGATCGGTCAGCATCAAATAACCCACATCACTGGCCACCATGCGACTGACCATAACAGTCGGGACAATCACCCGTTCGGACAACGGAAGAGTGAGTGTATCGACAGATGTCCAGAAGAACGAATTCTCTTCTTCGTTCACACCCAAATGGCTGACCACCAGCCTGCGAGCGCGTCCATTCACAAGATTCTTGATGACCGTAGATGCCATCTTATTGTCATCGACCTGTCCGATGAAGTCGTTTCGTTGCAATCCGCAACGCTCAGCAGACGAATTAGCGTAAACCGTCACCACTCTGGCATATTGCTTCGTGGTCTCACCGGTAGGATCGTTCATCAGCACCACATCCATACCATAGGAATTCACATGGTCAAAGTACCCACAAGGAAGTGGGTCGGATTCGATAGTATCGATAAGACAATACGACCATTTATCGTTCGCTTTGCTCTGTGATGTCAGCTTGGAGATGAAATCTGTAGGCTTTGCGAAGTACTGTTGCCAATCAAGGTCCTTAATGCTGTCGCCCCATAAATACCACTCTGCCATCAAAGTTTGCATCTGATGACATCCCACCGTTTTCTCTTCATACTCATAGGTTCGGTCCTTGCCACATGCCACACACGTCAGCACAAGGGCGCTGTATGCTATGACATGAAGAAGGAACGGATGCTTAATGTGTTTGTATATACTCATAAATCTTTAATACATCTTGTGTATCTACGACACCATCTCCATTCAGGTCCTCAGACGGATGTGCCTCCTGACCCATCGAATTCTGGATATAATCATAGATTTTCAGGACATCTTGCGTATCCACATTTCCATCACCGTTCACATCCTCCGGAATACCTGAGGCAGCATAAGCAGTCAATGTCAAGCGGAAATCATCTGCTTTGTAGAAGTATCCTGCCTTGATACCAATCTCCAACTCACCCGACTCCACGAAGATGTCATCAATACGGGCTTCAACCAAATAATGAACACCAAACGGACTTGATGTCACCACAGTCGTCGTATCGCCTGCAAACAGCGTAATCTCATGTCCTTCTGACGAGCCGACCTTAGCCGTCAGACGGTAATAGCCTTTCGGCAAATCCTTCACGACTTGCGAGAGTTCACTACCAGTACTATCTGATTTGCAATTATACAGGAAGGCAGAACCATCACCACCTACACTCTTCAGCGTCAGGTCGGTATTCTTCTTCACAACACCGTCAGTAGTCCAACCGTTTTTCCCTGATTCAAATGAAGGATTCTCGATATATGAAGTATAGTCGAGCAGCTCGTACGGATTCGGTGCTGCTGCTACATAACGTTGCATCATCTCCTCCAGTTCCTTGAATCGCTGACGCACCTCTGTCAAACTTTCCGTACGCTCCGTGAATACGATTTCTGCTGAGTCAATCCGCTCATAAAGCGCCTTTGTCGAATCTTGATGCGCATAGAATCCATACTCCTGAATCGTTTGATAAGCTGCTTGGATGGTATTTGCCAAATTCTGGTAGGTCGGATCGGAAGCAATGGATGAATAGGCACGGAATTCTTTCGTCACCTTTGCATCATAGAAATAGCCGCGGAATGCTTCAACAGCTGTTCCTTCGTCAACAGGACTAAAATATTGCTGCTCTGCATCGTTCACCATCATGGCACCCTTCGGAGTAGTTGTAGCGACAAACGTTCCAACTAATGCGGTATCTACATTGGCGATTGCCTCTTTCACCACATTCGCGTTCGTTCCATGAAGCACCTGTCGTTTATCGCTCGATGACATGATGATATAGGTGTGGCCAGCAACCAACGAGCGTACATCTTTTGTTTTATTGCTGATTCCGCTGGAGATATGAGACTCTATCTCTCGTGCAATTATTCCTGTAGGAACCTCCACATCACACGGAGTTGTCAACAATCCCCATTGACAAGCAGGTAAATTCAGATTCACCTTTGCATCAAGAGCCGTAAATCCTGCTTTTGGAGCAAAGTCATAACCTGGAGTGAGCACCAACTGTTGGCACACACCATTCTTGATAACATTCAGTCCTGTAGCCTCAGAGTCGTCACTCACATAAAAGACTGCGTTCGGATTGGCTTCTAAAACTGGAATAGGTCCAATCTTCTGTACGTCTGTCAGGTCATAGCTGTTAGCAACTTTATAAATTGACTTCTTCGTCAACGTAGTGAATTTATACACATCCCATGTGCCCGCGAGTTTCAGGCATCCATCCTCCATACCCACCTCGTGGAGATCTCCTTCTTTCAATACAAAACGAACCGTAGCTGCTTCTGCGGAAGTCTTATGCAGAACATCATTTGACCGAAGAGCTGGAATCGTATCGAGCATCACACCATAATAGAGATTTCCAACAGAAACAGGACAGTTACTGGTCGACGAAATCGTAATAGATGCCGTTCCGCATCCTTTTGGATCGATGTTCACTTTCCCATATTTATAACCCACATAGGTAAAAGTTTTGCCGTCATCCGTACTCTCATAAATCGCCATACGAGGCGAACCTTCATACCCTATCACACTCCTGTCCTCAATCTCTGCATCTACAGTCGCACGACTATTGTAAACCACCTGATAGGTTTCTCCGTTGTGTACCTCCTCATCACAACTGCCGAATAATGTCAACTGTTTGAGCCACAAATCATTTTCAGGGACTTCTGTTTCCACTTCGTAAGTAGCCAACACATTCAGGTTCTTATCTGTCACATAGAAATACCACTTGGTTGCAGTCGTCGGTTTTGCTTGTAACTTCAGTCTCACTGCCGTTCCCTTGTTACTCAGTACGGTCTCCGTGTCCTTGTCTTTAGCTTCAGATAGATTCGACGGATTCTTTCCGTTCGTGTTAGCAAACAGGTAGATACCCGAATAGTCGAGCGTTCCGTTGTTCTTCACTTCAATGGTGAAGGTGTTGGAACGATTGAAATATACTTTTGGACGAACCACAAACTCGGCCTGAAGGTTCTGCTTACGAGGTGATACTCCGATGACATATTCCTGCCATGAGTCGTTGAACCCCCACGACGGACTTTGACTACGTGCTACGGTGAAATAGCCGTCACCTTGTCCGCCCCACCCTAAGTTGAAGTGGAAATAGCCTGTCTTGGCTTGATAACCGTCGATGACGATAGCGTGTCCTTCAGCTTGGGTATCACCATTGTTATCCTTATATTCGCGGCATCCGGCATAGAGAATCGGCGCTTGCTTCATCAGTTCGTTGTAGAGTTGCGTAGCCCAGTTTTCATCACTAACCTCCGTTTGGCCACCATGGTCCTTATATTTATGTGTACCTCCGTTCATGCCGAAGATATTCTTGAACACATTGATGCAGTTCTCGGGATAGCCTGCCGTGCTCGAACCGTAGGTCAGACCAGCACCACCTCCAACGACAGCCATTAACGTAGCAACAGCTGTGCGGTATTCTTCGGGTTCTGTTCCGTATTTCGTCCGCATCAGGTCCCACTTCAGTTGAGTTCCTTTAGGGAAGGCTCGCGTAGCTTTAGCCTGATCGCCGTATGTATAGCTGGAGGTTGCAGCAAGTGTGACATCCGTCAGATCCTTATGCCAATAGTACAGAACCTGAGCGGCTGCAGTAGCCACACATCCCGTCAGACACTTACCGCCCCCGTCTTTGCGGTCAGGACAGAGGTTGCTATATGGCCATCCTTGATCCCAATGGGTAGCAATCATCGGTGCAATATCTACTCGTTCAGCAGCTGTCACCTGAGGAGCACGACGTGGCAACCGAGTTTCCTGTGCTTCCTCAATCATGCTACCATAATAGTCGAGATACCATTTCAAGAATGGAGACATGTTGGTCTCGTCGTAATCGCCACTTTCGGTATAGCCGAGCACTTCGGGCAGCGCATCGTCACCGCTGACGATGACGAACCCTTGGTTCTCGCCCCTACTGAATATATAATAAGGTGCTGTTTTCTGATAAGCTGGCGCCAACCTGCGTCCGCTGCTACTGCGACGGGCTGCTGTCTTCACCAATTTGGGTTGTGTACTGGCTGACGGCATGAACTGAGCAGCCAATGACTTTGCTCTCTCTGCATCGATTGGGTCGGCCATCAGGGATGCCGAAACCATCAAGGCACTTAGTAGGAGGGACAATTTCTTCATATTATGAATTATGTATTAGAATTATTCATCAAGTTTCAGGACGGCAAGGAAAGCCTTCTGTGGCACCTGCACGTTTCCTATTTGTTTCATACGTTTCTTACCTGCCTTCTGTTTTTCAAGAAGTTTACGCTTACGCGACACATCACCTCCGTAACACTTCGCAAGCACATCCTTACGTACCTGCTTCACCGTTTCGCGGGCGATGATTTTGCCACCGATAGCTGCCTGAATAGCAATATCGAACTGCTGACGAGGTAGCAAATCTTTCAGTCGTTCACACATGCGGCGACCAAGTGTCACGGCATTGTCCACATGGGTCAGTGTGGATAGAGCATCCACGCTCTCACCATTCAGAAGAATATCGAGCTTCACCAATTTCGATGGTCGGAAACCTGCACTGTGATAGTCGAACGAAGCATAACCACGACTGATGCTCTTGAGTTTGTCATAGAAGTCTATCACGATTTCGCCAAGCGGCATGAGGAACTGTATCTCTACGCGGTTACCTGCGATGAATTCCTGCTTGACGAGTTCGCCTCGTTTACCAAGACACAAGGTCATAATAGGTCCGATATACGTAGATGTCGTGATGACCGTCGCATGAATATAGGGTTCCTCAACATGTTCTATCAGCGTTGGGTCGGGCATGCTCGAAGGGTTGTGCACCTCTTGTGCATTTCCGTGTTTGTCATACACCATATACGACACGTTAGGTACGGTCGTGATGACGTTCATATTGAACTCGCGGTCCAATCGCTCCTGCACAATCTCCATATGAAGCAATCCCAGGAATCCACAACGGAAACCGAATCCCAATGCAGCAGAACTCTCGTGTTGGAACGACAGTGATGCATCGTTCAGCTGCAATTTCTCGAGCGAAGTACGAAGGTTCTCATAGTCTTCGGTCTCAATGGGATAGACACCAGCAAACACCATCGGTTTCACTTCTTCGAAACCCTCAATAGCACAATCGCTAGGGTTGGCTACAGTGGTGATGGTGTCGCCCACCTTCACTTCCACAGCGTTCTTGATACCCGAAACGATATAGCCCACATCACCTGTCCGCAACTCTTTCCTCGGAATCATATCCATCTTCAACACTCCGATTTCTTCTGCCATGTATTCCTTCTTCGTGTTGATGAAACGCACTTTCTCGCCTGGCCGCATCACGCCGTTCACGATTTTGAAGTAAGCGATGATACCACGATAGGAGTTGAACACAGAGTCAAAAATCAAGGCTTGCAATGGAGCATTCTCATCACCTGTAGGATGCGGAATACGTTCCACTACAGCATTGAGGATGTCCTCCACACCCTCGCCTGTCTTACCCGATGCCAGAATAATCTCCTCACGTTTGCACCCCAGCAGGTCGATGATTTCGTCGGCCACCTCCTCAGGCATCGCATTCGGCATATCTATTTTATTGATGACGGGAATGATTTCCAAGTCGTTGTCAATAGCCATGTATAGGTTCGAGATGGTTTGCGCCTGCACGCCTTGTGTGGCATCGACCACCAAAAGCGCACCTTCACAGGCAGCGATGCTTCTCGACACTTCATACGAGAAGTCCACGTGTCCCGGAGTATCAATCAGGTTCAACACATATTTTTCACCTCCATACTCATACTCCATCTGAATAGCATGACTCTTAATCGTAATACCACGTTCACGCTCCAGATCCATATCGTCCAACATCTGACCCTCTGTCACCTTGATGGTATGGGTATACTCTAGCAGACGATCAGCCAGAGTTGATTTCCCGTGGTCAATGTGAGCGATGATACAAAAATTTCTTATATGATTCATATTTCCTTTGTTCCACAATGATTTGTAGCTGCAAAGTTAAGCAAAAAAAAGCATTTATCAGTATTAAACTGATAACTATTTACAGAAAAGGACCTACAACAATTCCTTAACCCCTTTATTTCAACTTTAATAAGGAGTTATCGCGGCGCTCAAAAATATATGAGTTGTATAGGGAGTTAAGCCAAACTTAATGATCAATTGTCAACGTCAGTCCATCATACCCAAAATGAATGGTCGGTGGAAGCATTCGCTCTGCTTCTGCATGCGGAAGAACAAAATGGCTCATATGAATAAAATATGTCTGACGAGCACCCACACGCTGAGCAAATGCAATCGAATCGGGCACACTCTGATGAGCAGGATGCGGACGGTAATGAAGTGTATTGACAATCAACGTGTCAACGTCATTCAAAAACATCCACTCGCTCTCGGGTAGTGTTTTCATATCCGTAATATAAGCCAACGAACCGATACGGAAGCCTACGATAGGCAAACGTCCATGCATCACACGGAACGGCATCACTTCAAGACTACCCACACGTATCGCTTTGTGAGGTTCCATGTGCTCCAGCGTGATTGCAGGAACACCCGGATAGCGTTTTTCTTTGGGTGTGAAACAATATGGAATACGATCCATAAGGTGTTCAGCCACCAAGTCCTCTGCATAGATTTCAACATCACCAAACAAGATATCGGGACGTATATCATCTATTCCGCCCACATGGTCATAATGTTCATGTGTAAGGAAGATGGCATCGATTTTAGGAAACTTCGGAAGCGACAGAACCTGCTGACGGAAGTCGGGACCACAGTCGATAAGGATGGTCGTATCTTCGTTTTCTATCAGCGCAGAACACCGCAACCGTTTGTCACGAGGATCCAGACTCCTACACGTAGAGCATCCACATCCTATTTGTGGTACCCCATTGCTCGTTCCGCTTCCTAATATCGTCAGTTTCATCGTCTCATTAACAATTTATGTATTCACTCGCTTATTATCTTCTCAGCACTTTATATTAAATTAAATTCACTTCTGCGTGTATTTCTATTCCGAATTTATTTAACACATCCTGCTGAATTGTTCGACAAAGCCGTACAACTTCTTCACCTGTAGCCCCACCCCTATTCACAAGAATCAGAGCCTGCTTCTCATACACACCGGCACGACCGAGCGTACGCCCTTTCCAACCACACTGTTCAATCAACCATCCGGCAGGGATCTTCACACCATTCGGAACGTCATAATACGGCATTAACGGATATGATACACGTAATGCTTCGAACTGCTCACGAGTCACAATTGGATTCATGAAAAACGAACCTGCATTCCCAAGTTCCTCTGGGTCTGGCAGTTTCGAACGTCTTATCTCTATGATCTTCTGACGTACTGCTGCAGCATTAAGAGATGGATTTGATACGAGTTGTTCACGTAAATTTCCGTAATCCAAATGCGGTACAAACGTTTTCTTCAGTCGGTAAGTCACATACGTTACCGCATATTGTCCTTTCAACTCATGTTTGAAGATACTCGAACGATAAGCGTAGTTGCACTCCTCATTCGCAAATACACGACGAGTACCATCAGACAAGTTGATGCACTCCACTTGATCTATAAGGTCTTTAGCTTCCACACCATATGCACCTATATTCTGCACAGCACTCGCACCAACCTCTCCAGGAATCAACGACAGATTCTCCGCCCCACTCCATCCGTTTGCAATCGAATAAGCCACGAAATCATCCCAAACGATAGCAGCACCGGCACGTACCCACACACTATCAGCATCCATACTTACCGGCGACACAAACCGTATATCGCTATGCAGAACCGTACCGTCGAAATCTCTGGTGAACAACAGATTACTGCCAGCACCTACATGAAGCACATGCTCTCCTTGAAGCGTAGGAACAATTCTCCGAAGTTCGTCTTCCGACCGATACTCCAACCATCTGTTCGCCTTCGCCTCAATCCCAAATGTATTATCTATGCGTCGATACATATCCTCTTAGAGCTAACAGCTAACCGTTTTTAATTCTTACATTCTACAATTGACAAATTACTCTCCAGGTCCCTACTCCACTTCCATCAACTGCCATCTGCCTTCCGAGAAACCGAAATGGAACTTCATAGACAGACCATTGCTCAATCCCTTCAGCAACAACGACTTGCGGTTGCTACTGATAAGCGACTGTCCATAATCCACGTTATACATGATGTCATCCAATCGTGGCAAGTCATTATAGAGCTCACTCCATTCCTCATACGACAATTCCGTTTCTATCATCCCCTCATCCTCTTCTGAATAGAATCTGAATTGCAACGGAAGCTGAAGCGATTCATGGCGATACAACGAATCCGTGAAGAAATCCTTCAAGAACACAAGGAATGATGCGTTCGGATTGTCCGATATGTCATCATCATCCTCTTCTGTCAGGAACCATTGACCTTGTCGTTTTCCAAATCGATAATTATGGATAATATTTCCATCCCACTCCACTTGCTCCACCGTCACCTGCTGCAACGAAGTATCCTTCTGCAACACCAAGTCGTTCTCACGTTCATAAATCATCACAGCTGCACCATCGTCATCCATCGACAGTTCACCCACAGACCCAACCGTCCGCTCACGAGCAAACGAGCCGTTCGAGATGTAACTGAACAGGAAGTCGTCAAACACCTCATCAGCCGCCTTCGGAATCACAGCCTCCTCAAACAAGTTCAGCTCCTCCAGTCCCAGAGAGTCCACCTTCGCAGAGTCGTTCCCGTCATCATCGCCCTTATCGTCCTTACCGAAATGGCACGACGACAACGACATGCAACACATGCCGCACACGAGCGATAATATGCAAACCGAACTTTTCATCTTAAAACGGATGCAAAGTTACTAAAAAAGTTATGAGTAGTCGAGTGAATAACAACAGATTCTGCAAAAAATATAGAATTATGGACCTATTTCATTCAATTTAACGTATGAATCCACATTTTATTCCATTTTATGCATGATGAATTATGAATTATTTATTATCTTTGCAACGACAATAATACAAAATACCGAATCTGTTATGAAACAGTTTTCTATTTTATTCGCCATTTTACTACTACTCATCTCCTGCGAACCAAGCAAACGGGAGAAACTCATCATCGGGCAGTGGAGCTATTCCTCTACCTACTCCACCAACATACAAGGCGACAGCATTCCCAATGGAACCATGACCTATCTCTTGGAAAACATCGACGAGTACCGCAACGATTTCTCTGAAGTTGAATATGGATCGTTCCAGATCTTCTTCAACCTCTATGTCAAGGAGGCCGATGCACCCTACACCATCATCATCGAATACGATACCGACTATCAGGGCACATGGTCACTCGATGGAGGCGACCTCGTACAGAAAGGCGACTATTGCACTTACAAGTTCTCGAAAGGATACGCCCTCGACCCAGAAGCCGACTACGATGAGCAATACTATGTCAACCTCATGCGTGCCTATGCCGACACAGCCGTTGTGCGCCCCATCAAAGACACAATGGTCGAGGAACACCGAGCCGAAATCTTCGAGTCGTCACACGACGAGCTCACCCTCAAATACACAGGTCATGCCGTCATGCAGACACTCACCAAGATAAAGAAACCACAGAGAGTCAATTAAAGCAAGCGGAGTACCCTACAGGATACTCCGCTTTTTGTTTGTCACCCAAACAAGTACCTTATTTGAAATACTTGTTGAACAAGCCTTGGAAGCCTGCTCCGTGACGTGCTTCGTCCTTGGCCATCTCGTGAACGGTGTCGTGAATGGCATCGAGATTGAGTTTCTTTGCCACCTTGGCAATCTCGAGTTTTGCTTCACATGCACCACCTTCTGCTTGCATACGCTTCTCGAGGTTGGTCTTGGTATCCCAGCAGATTTCACCAAGCAGTTCGCAGAACCTTGCAGCATGATCTGCCTCTTCGAACGCATAGCGACGGAATGCTTCTGCGATATCAGGATAACCTTCACGATCAGCCTGACGGCTCATAGCGAGGTACTGGCCAACTTCTGAGCACTCACCTGCGAAGTGATCTTTCAGTCCCTGCAGGACAAACTTTCCTTCTTCTGTATCGGGAATTGCTTTTGCAACTCCTAACTCGTGCTGACATGCAAACTGAATTCCTTCAGTTGCTACCATCTCTTTGAATTTACTTCCAGGAACCTTACACTGAGGACATTTCTCTGGAGGGGTGTCTCCCTCATGTACATACCCACAAACGGGGCAAATCCATTTCTTAGCCATAATGTTTTCTTGGTTTTAGTTGTTAATAATTAATATCTAATCTCTAATTCTTTTTGCAAAGATAGGGAAAATAATTTATAATGCAGCATTTATAATGATTATTTTTTAGTTTTTATAGTTATTTAGATTTGAAGGGGGTGCGAAAGTTTTGTTTTCACTCCTCTTCATCGTACAATATGTATTGGTCGAGCACACGTGCTGACCAGTCTTTGTATTGGTTGATGAGTCGTTGGGGCTGTGTACCGAACCAACTGTAACCATTACGACGTTCGTATTCGATATCTTCCACTCGCTTGCGAGGTATGCCGTCACGTCCGCAGAACAAAGGTTCTCCATTAATGAGGTCGTAGAAGCGTGCCCACATGGCAGGTGCTCCCGGACGATCGACAACTCGGTAATCAGCTTTGCCCTCAGCATTGGTATATCGCTCGATGGCTTTGCCTTCTATCTTATGATTCTCCAACCAACGGATAGCTCCATCGATGGCCATGATGACGCGTTCGGATGGATTGGGGAGCGATAGCAACAGCTCGACGATTTCAACGGTCTCGCCTGCCCCACAAAAGGAAGGAAGTTCGTAGGCACGTGCTTGGGCTGGTTTCAAGGTAATCTCATCGTGTTGCTGACACCACACGGTGGGTTGTCCGTCGACCATAATCTGACAATTGAGGATGCATTCCACACCTCGATCGTACGCTCGCTTACACGCCTCACGTTGTTCAGGTTTCAACCACAACATATCGTACGGTTCATCGTTGCGCGAGATAGTCAGCAAGAACTTCATCACATTGACCATTGCATTATCGTTAAAAGTGATATGACTGGAGTAGTGACCTTTCTCTCTCGGTGGATAGAACTGAGGCCAGCCTCCGTTTTCGTACTGCATGCCCAGCAGGAAATCAAGCCCATTGAGGAACGCCACACGATAGGCAATGAGGTTGGTATAGTAATACATCTTGGCAAGAAACTCCATCTCCTGATAAGTGGCTCCATTATCGATAGTTCCTCCGATACCAGTTTCCATGCAATCGCTGATATAGGCACTATCAGGATGAAGTCCCCAATCTTGGTTCTTTACCCATCCTCCTGTTGGCAATTGGTATTTCACGATGCTGTCAGCAACCGCGCGTGCTTGCTTGGAGATGTACCACTCGTACTTGGTCTGACGACGGGCTTGGTTCCAAGACATCGGCACAAACGCAACCGTATCGACTGGTATTTGAGCCGACAAAGCCGCGCATATCATGAATAGAAAAAGAACGATGGCTTTTCTCATTTTCAATATAACGTTATATCGTTATGAGGTGATGACATGATCTCGTTATAACGTCTATAGGATGGTCTTCACTGCTTCAAGCATACCGAGTGACTGAATCTTATCAAGATCAGACTTTACCAATGCAGTCAGTCCAGGTATCTTGTTCAGATCTTCATGCCAGATCATCGTAGCAGAAAGGACACCTTCAGCCACCTTTTGCGTATCACCTGTTGCCCAAAGGTCGGTCAGCAGTTGCATTATTTCAGGTGCATCGTTCGGTACTATTTCTGCACCATCGGAACGCTTACCGCCTTTATAATAGGTGATGATAGCAGCCAATCCAAACACCAATCCTTGAGGCAGTTCACCCTTACGATCGAGGTAGGTCTTCAAACCCGGCAGGTCGCGTGTCTCGTATTTCGGGAACGAATTGAGCATGATACTCGTCACCTGATGATCAACATACGGATTATTGAAACGCTCGAGCACATCGGCAGCAAACTGCTGTAACTCATCCATCGGAAGGTTGAGGGTTTGCATCAGTTCATCGAACTGCACTTTGTGAATATATTGACCTACTATTGGGTCGTTACATGCATCACGAACAATGTTGATACCACTCAAGAATGCAACAGGACTAAGCACAGTATGCGGACCATTTAGCAAGGTCACCTTGCGTTCATGATAAGGTTTCTCTGACTCTGCAATCAGTACATGCAATCCTGCCTTCTCTGCTGGGAATTCGGCTTTCAACTGCTCAATCGACATATTCTCAGGTCTCTCGATGACCCAGAGATGGAATGCCTCACCTTGTACCACGAGATTGTCTTCATAGCATATCTGCTCTTGGATAGACTTGATGTCTTTACGTGGAAATCCTGGCACAATGCGGTCAACAAGGGTCGCACAAACATAGCAGTAGTTAGTGAACCACTCCTTGAAACCTTCGTAGTCCTTTCCAAAATCGGATTTCCATAGTTCGATATACTGATAGATACACTCCTTAAGATGGTGCCCATTGAGGAATATCAACTCGCAAGGCATGATAATGAGTCCCTTATCGTGAGCTCCATTGAAAGTCTGATAGCGACGATAGAGCAACTGCGTCAGTTTGCCAGGATAAGAGGATGCAGGAGCATCGGTAAGCTTACAACTAGGGTCGAAGGCAATACCTGCCTCTGTGGTGTTTGAAATGACGAAGCGAATCTCAGGCTGGTCGGCCAAAGAAAGAAACGCCTGATTCTGACTATATGGGTTCAACGCACGACTGATGCAGTCGATTCTCGTCAGTTTGTTCACTACCTCACCATTCAACCGACCTTGCAGGTTGACATGATACAGACAGTCCTGTCCATTCAGCCAATCGACCATACCACGTTCGATGGGCTGCACCACCACTACGCTGGAATTGAAATCAGTTTTACGGTTCATCTTGTAGATGATCCAATCGACAAAACAGCGGAGGAAATTACCCTCACCAAACTGAATGATTCTCTCAGGTGCCACACTCTTAGGGGCCGTACGTTTGTTTAAAGCTTTCATAAATTAGTCAATATTGATGAATTGTGTGCAAAGATACAAAAAAATGTATAATGCACAATACATATTGTACAATAAAACCTAAAACTTTAAACTCACAACCATCTTTCTACGATAAACTTTCAACAATTAACTTTGTTTTTCGCAAATATAACTTCGTTGAAGATAAATTATCACCTCGAAAATAAAAATATATTCCATTTGTTTTGTATTTCTCTTGGCTTTAACTACCTTTGCTGTCGATATGGGTTCAGATAGTTTTCAATTCAAACAGTTTTCTGTCCGTCACGACCGATGTAGCATGAAGGTTGGGACAGATGGGGTGTTGTTAGGCAGCTGGGCTGGCCAACTTTCAACTTTCAACTTTCAACTTTCAACTATATTAGACATCGGAACAGGCAGCGGACTGATTGCGCTGATGATGGCTCAGAGGTTTCCACAGGCAACGATTACAGGTATCGATATCGACCTGGCCTCTGTAGAACAGGCACGTGAGAACGTAGCACATTCACCCTTCCATAACATCGACATTCAACATATCGCATTAGAAGCTTTCAACGAAGGAAAGTACGACCTCATCATTTCTAATCCTCCATTCTATGAGGAAGACACCCAAAGCAAGACGGAACAGATACACAATGCCAAGCACACCTCGTCACTCACGTTTGAACAACTGATTGAAGGGGCAGATCGACTCTTGGAAAGCGAGGGTGAATTCGACGTCATCCTCCCCCACTCAGCTGCAGATCAAGTTATCGGAACAGCTGCTATACACGGGTTATATCTTATGCGACGCTGTGACGTGAAAGGAAGTCCTACACGTCCGTTCAAACGCACGATGTTGGCATTCTGCCGTACACCTCATGAAACGGAGCACACATTATTAATAATACGTACTCCCCAGAACACATATTCTGAGGAGTACCAAAGACTGACACAAGCGTTCTACTTGTGACGGATTATTTCATCTTATAGCGATTGCCTGTTTCCTTTACCACTCGCTTGTTGAATTCAACTGGATAACCAGGACGTACGGTCGGAGCAGCGAAACCATCGGGTGTACGCTCGAACTGTCCGTCTTTCTCACGCTTCACTACCATATCGTTATGCTTTACGATGAGGTACTTGTAAAGACGGTCCCAACGCTGCATCATTTCATCAGCTGCCTTATTGCTATAGTTTGCCAGATAGCGTCCTACGGCATTTGCCTGACTCTCACATAGTTTCTGTCCCTCACGGTCAATCTCAGTTAGCTCCTTCACGTAAGCAGCCTCAAGTTCATCGATAGCCTTACGCAAATCGGGATACATCTTACTATAATATGGATAGACCATGTTACTGACAGTGTTCTGCATCCAGAAAGCTGAACCCCATGAGAAGGTCAGTTCGTCCTGTTCACCTGCGATACGTACATAGCACTGAGGGATGTCGCTCACACCACAATACACAGGTGTGTAAGGTACCATGTTGGCATCATCGTTACCCCACCACACAATGCCTCCAACAGCATCAGGCAACCAACTACGCATCTGACCAACAAATGTGAAGCCTGTCTGCTGGGTACTTGTCGGACGCTCATTGAAATACTCCTGCTCGTCCACCTTGAAACTTAGCGGACTTGGACGGTAAGGCATGGTATATGGGCCTGCACCAAGATCCTTGGTGATGTCGAGTGCAGTTCCTTCATAGTGATCACGCATTCCGTTCTTGACGTCCTGAACTGTGAGCAGATGATTAGGTTTCATGTACAAAGGCATCTCGCCCTTCATGTCCTCACCATTGAGGTATGGGAGGTATTGATCCATTCCGCTGACATGGTGGTTGAAGAAGCTCCAAGCACGTGCATCACAATAACGGATACCGCTGAAATCGAGCGGATTGAAGGCATCGCGGAAACTGAACTCAGCATCCTTACCGCTGAAGTAACCCTTCTCGCGTGCGAACTTCACATTATCCTTGTTATAAAGCACATCCTGCTTGGGGAACAACTGGAAGTAACGGGTGATGCGACTCTGATTGGCGTGTGCACAGATACAGTCATCAGGCACACGTACAGCTACCCATGCAGCATTCTGCGAACCAGGTCCCATACCGACCATCTCCATCACCCACACCTCGTTCTTGTCGGCAATCGTAAAGGTCTCGCCTTCGCTGCAATAGCCATACTTCGCTACGAGGTCGGTCATAATCTGAATGGCCTCACGAGCAGTGCGTGAACGTTCCAACCCGATGTAAATGAGGCTTCCGTAGTCGATAATACCTTTGGGGTCAACCACCTCTTCGCGTCCACCGAACGTAGTTTCGCAGATGCTGACTTGGTTTTCGTTCATCTGTCCCACTACGTTGTAAGTTCGGGCAGCCTGAGGAATCTCGCCCAGATACTTGTTGGTGTCCCACTCATAAATCTTACGCATTTCACCTGCTTGGTGAGTGCCTCCTACATGACGGTACATATTGCCGTACATGCCGTAGGAGTCGGCATTGTAGCTCACGATGACACTCCCATCTACCGATGCTTTCTTACCGACGATGAGGTTCGTACAAGCTACTGAATGGAGCATTGGCAACTGCATACCCACAATTGCCAATGCTGTCAGAAGAATGTTTCTTTTCATTTAATATTAAATTATGAATTATGCATTATGGATTATGCATTACATTAGAATCCTCCTCCGAATCCGCCACCTTGTCCCATGTTGCGCATCATTGGAATCATCATGATCATCATAAGGTTGTCAACGGTCAGACCGTTTGCCTCAACATACGAAAGTGAAGTCTGCTGACCTGCACTGAAGAAGATGACTTCGTTAAACTTGTTGTCTGTCACCTTTGCATAAGCTTGCATTGAACCACCACCCATCTGCTGGAACATGTTGGGGAGTTGTAGACGCTTTACACCATCAGGACCTGCCTTTGGTTCTGGCATAGCACCCATCTGACCCATGCCTCCATCTCCTTCCACAAATTCAATCAGTGTGGTATAGCCCTTGCTCTTCAAAGCCTCAACATCAGCCTTCATAGCGGCAGCCTTGTCACCACTTGGAGTCAGCACGGTATAAGTTTTGATGGTCTTGAGTTGAGCTGCCATAGCACTCATATCAGGCATACCTGGAGCGCCACCACCCTGTGCAGGCATCTGGGCAAACATATCAACCATACGTTTTACGTCTGACATCATGTCCTCAGACTTAACACCATCTTGTCCTTTGTACTTTGCTACTAATTCATTTGACTGCGCATTGGCTGTCATTGCGAACAATGCGACGAGCACTGTAAGCATCAGTTTCATTGTCTTCATAATTGTTTGTTTAATTTAAATAAATAATTAGGTTAAATAAAGGTTATCTCATTTACTATTTAGCATTTTTTCATTTATATCTTCAACTTACTCGAATCTACGGCTTTAAAACTCATGTCCAGACCCTTCACACTGTGAGTTAAAGCACCTACAGAAACGAAATCAACACCACATTCAGCATAGTCACGAATGGTGTCGTAGGTGATACCTCCACTTGATTCGGTCTCGTATTTGCCATCTATGAGTGCTACAGCACGTCGTGTCTCCTCTGGGGTGAAGTTATCGAGCATGATGCGGTCGACACCTCCCACACGGAGTACCTCGTTCAGTTCATCAAAACCACGCACTTCAATCTCAATCTTCAGGTCCTTGCCCTTCTCTTTGAGATACTGATGGCAACGGGTGATAGCGTTTTCAATGCCACCAGCGAAGTCAATATGATTATCCTTCAGCAGAATCATATCAAACAGGCCTATACGATGGTTTACACCCCCACCGATCTTCACCGCCTCTTTCTCCAGCATACGCATACCTGGTGTGGTCTTGCGGGTGTCAAGCACATGGGTCTTCGTACCCTCCAAACGCTTCACATAACGGTTGGTCATCGTAGCAATGCCACTCATACGCTGCAGGATGTTAAGCATCAAACGCTCTGTCTGCAACAGGCTCTGAATCTTGCCCTTCACACTCATCACAATATCGCCCGGATAGACATGAGCACCATCATGAATATAAACCTCTACCTGCATTGTGGGGTCGAACCTATGGAACACCTGCTTGGCAATCTCTTCACCTGCGAAGATACCCTCTTCCTTGATGAGAAGTTTCGATTCACTCACTGCATCAGCTGGGATGCAACAGAGAGTGGTATGATCACCATCACCGATATCCTCAGCAAAAGCGAGGTCTATTAATCGGTCGTTAAGTTCTTCTACTGATAACATATTATCATTTATTATTTAACCTTAACGCTAACCTTAACTATTTAGTTATCGTTATCGTCATCGTTATCGTTTAATTCTTTGCAAAGATAAAAATAATATACCACTTAACCATTTACCATTGACTATTTTCTTTATTTTTTACATTTTTCATGCTTTAATTCTTTCATTTTTTCATATTATGTTCTGCTTAAACGCCTTTTTGACCATTTCAGTATTCACTGAAAAAAAACACAACTATCAAACAAAAAAGCCACCCAAAGGGTGGCAACACATAGTATTAACCTTCTTAAACTAAACTTTAAGAGCGCATAAACGCATTTCAGTCAATAGTGACAGCTGTTCCGCTACATGCAACCATCAGCATACTGGCACTTTGACCGATGGTCTCGTAGTCGAAGTCGATGCCGACCACTGCATTGGCACCCAACTGCTCTGCACGTTGTTTCAGTTCGTTAAGCGCGGTCTCCTTCGCTTCAGCCAACGTGTTCTCATAGCCACGTGACCGTCCGCCAAAGAAATCATGAAAACTTGCTGCAAAGTCCTTCAGTACGTTTGCACCGATAATAGTCTCACTTGTTACGACACCATAATATTTCTGGATAGGGTGTCCCTCGATGGTTGGAGTTGTTGATGTAATCATAATCGTCTTTCTTTTTATATTTTAAATTTTAATTTTACATTCGTTTTACCCATTAGACGCAACAACTACGGAAAAACTACAAAACTTTTCATTTTTTTTGAGACTGTTACGAAAAAAATCATTTTAGTCGGACAATGCTTTTCTGTAAAGTGCTGTCATCGCTGGATGGGCCTACCATTAACTGATACTCGCCTGGAACGAAATGTATGGTGTTAGTTTGGGTATCCCAACTTTCAAGGCTCTTTAGAGGTAGTGTGACAGAAACTGTACGGGTCTCACCTGGCTTCAATGTCACTTGTTGATAACCGCAGAGGGTCTTCAACGGACCTTCTTTATCAGCTGTTCGACGAAAATAGACCTGAGCGGTCTCTGTGCCTTCCATCTTACCGGTGTTCTTCATTGTGAAACTCAGTTCCACTTTTTCATTCTTCAATTGTTTAACCTTTACAGTGCCAAAAGTAAACGTCGTATAACTCAAACCATGTCCAAAGGGAAACAGCGGCTCACCTGTGAAATAACGGTATGTGCGATTCTTCATTGTATAATCGAGGAAATCCGGCAATTGTTCTGTACTACGATAGAATGTCACTGGAAGTTTTCCGCTAGGGTTATAGCGCCCTGTGAGGACATCAGCCAATGCATCACCTCCCTGTTCACCATCGTACCACCATTGCAGGATGGCATCACAAGTCTCCATCTCGGGAGCCATCGCTACTGCACCACCTGAACAATTGACGAAGATTACCTTCTTACCTGCCTCATGCAACCAGCGCAACACATCTCGTTGGGCCTGCGGCAGTTCGATACTGGTACGGTCACCTCCTTGGAAACCTGGTTCGTTGACACGCATTTCCTCACCCTCCAAGCGAGGCGAGATACCTCCAATGAAGACGACTGTCTGAGCCTGCCCTACCTGAGCCAGCAATTCCTGTGATGTAGGTGTGGCCTTATGCTGGACATCGAAGTTCAAGGCTCCGTAACCCGTTTCCTGTACATATTCAATCTGGATGCGATATTGCTGACCTGCCTTCACTGCAATTTCCTGCTGTGCCTGCTGAATACGCTGACGTGCCTGCCACAGGTTGACAATAGTGTCACCATTGATCAGCAGACGCAACTTATCATCACCACTGATAGTGAAGATAAGGTTTTCGTCGCGGGTAGGGATAAGAGTACCATCGATGCGAGCAGAGAAATTCTCGAGGTTCACACCAGGAGCAAAGACTGTATTACCACCATTACTCAGTTTGATTGGCTCAGTCATAGCAACAGTCGTGACAGGCATACCGCTCATGTCGGTATTATTATAATAGATGGCCTGCATACCCGCATTGCCCTGTGGTGCCTTGATTTGTCCGAAACGGCTCTCAATGCTTTCGTTGCGGGTCAGACCACAACCTAAAACATAAGGCACATTGCCCAACTGTTTGTGGATACCCTCAAGGGCTGTGACGGTCTTCGTTGGATAGCCGGCATAGTTACCCCACTGCATCACAGAATCATTGGCGTTAGGCCCCATAATGAGGAGGTCTGAGTTTCCAGCCAAGGGCAGCACGCCATTGTTCTTCAACAACACAATGCTCTTACGTGCCATATCGAGGGCCAACTGTTTATGCTCTTTCGATGCAACGACACTCTCTGGAATCTTCGTCCACGACACACGCTCGTCACTATCAAAATCTCCCACCTCCATACGGGCGATAAGCAAACGGCGCAACGAACGGTCGAGATCTGCCTCCTTGATGTCTCCTCTGCGCACAGCATCGGGCAGATGACGATACTCAGAGCCACATTCTACATCAGTACCAGCCAATACGGCCTGCGCAGAGGCTTCTTCACTATCCTTGGCAGTATTGTGCCAACGGGGCAGGAAGTCACGGATAGCACCGCAATCGCTGGTAATCAATCCCTTGAAACCCCATTCATCACGTAGTATCTGCTGCTCATAGCGGGTCTGACTGCAACAAGGCTGACCATCGATACGCTGATAAGCACACATCACTTCTGCGACCTCACCTTCCTGAACCAACGCCTTGAAAGCTGGCAGATAGGTTTCCCATAAATCGCGTTCGGGTAATTCTTCTACGTTAAACGTATGACGGTTCCATTCTGGTCCACTATGCACAGCGAAATGCTTGGCGCATGCCAGCAGTTTCTTGTAGTCGCCAAGTTGTTTGCCTTCATAACTATAACCCTGCAAACCACGTACCACTGCTAATCCCATCTTCGACGTCAAGAAGGGGTCTTCACCATAGGTCTCCTGACCACGACCCCATCGTGGATCACGGAAGATGTTGATGTTGGGTGTCCAAAACGACAGACTCTGATAGCGACGGATATTTCCGGATTGCTTGGCCTGTTGAGCCTTTACGCGAGCCTCATCGCTAACAGCTGTAAAGACCTTGTGCAGCAAAGCATCATCCCATGAAGCAGCCATCGCCATCGTGATAGGAAATACTGTAGCATAGCCATTACGCCCCACTCCATGAAGTGCCTCGTTCCACCATTGGAACTGAGGAATCTGCAAGTGATCGATAGCAGGCGATGTATCCATCATCAGTCGGACCTTCTCTTCCAATGTCAAACGCTTCAACAGGTCATCTGCACGTTGTTCGGGCGTTAGTTGGGGATTTAGGTATGGTAACGTCTGAGCCATGAGCAGTGAAGTGCCACTCATAAACACCAAACTAAGGATCATACGTTTTATTTGTTTCTTTGTCATAATCATTTATGTATTGTGTGTTAGTCTTTGAATATCTTCTGGGCGAACATCGTCAGGTAGATACGCCAGTTACGCCAAATATGTCCACCATCATTCTCATAGTACTCATACTTGTAGCCCTTTCCATCGAGGTATTGTCGCAGTTCTGTGTTCTGTTGCATCAGGAAGTCATCTTTACCGATAGCAATCCAATAGAGTTTCGGTTTCGAGGCAAAAAGACG
>Ga0310786_10003937_pt1 | contig 21021 bp, 17 predicted proteins | sample AusTroGonzalo_MG_FD_203881 | JGI IMG/M metagenome (GOLD analysis project Ga0310786, IMG submission 203881) | Bovine rumen microbial communities from tropical cattle in Woodstock, Queensland, Australia - Gonzalo_03 (v2) (version 2) | ecosystem: Host-associated > Mammals > Digestive system >... | reverse complement strand
CCAGCTACCGTAGAAAGGCTTATAAGCCTAATCTGCGCTGTTCTAAGGCCGTTTTAAGCCTAAGGACAGCGCCTTTTTTTATGCTTTTTGCAGACCTTCGCACTTGGAAAAAACGCGGATGCTGTGGAGGCTACCTGCGCGGAGTAGAGGGGTCACAGACTCCACCTGATAACGGCCCTGAAACTCTCCAAAACTATAATCTCTCCAATTTTACTATGAGTATTATAGATTCTACGCGTCCCCTCTACGCCTTAAGTGAGGGAGAATTCTTCCAGAACCTGGAAGAGCACATCAAGGAATGCTTCGCCAAGTACGCGCCGAAGCCTTCCGAACCTCATGCCGACCCTCTCGAAGAGAAGGGCAAGCACTACATCTACGGAGTCGCCGGCATCGAGAGAGCCTTTGGCGTCAGTCACAAGACTGCCCAGAAACTCAAGGACGGCATCCTGAAGCCTGCTGTCAAGCAGCGTGGAAGGAAAATCGTCACCGACCTTGACCTGGCCATGGAGTTGTTTGACGAAAAGAAGGGAGGAAAGTAGTATGCGGAAGTCCGGATACAGCCTCCGCTCTCAGGAGCAGCACAACCCTTCCAAGTTCGTCGACAGCCGCTGGACCAAAGCGATGGGGAAACCTTCAACCCAGAATCTGAAGGTCAACTTTAACCACCGGAGGACTGCGTATGCCAGACGATAAGACCCCGCTCACGCCCGCACAGGGCGAAGACATGCCCGCATCCATCGCTCCCATTGAAGCGATAGTGGAGGAGGCCGGCAAGTTCGAAAAGATGCCCGACCAGTACGGCATCCTGCAGGGCCGTCCCCTCAACGAGGTGATAGACGAATCTCTCACCAAGCCCAGGCCCAAGACCCACTGTCGCGGCCTCATCGTTGAGGGCGAGAACACGGTCGTCTTCGCATCGTCCAACGTTGGCAAATCCGTCGCCTGCTACCAGATGGCAGAACAGATCTGCTACGATACCGGCGAAGTGGTGAACTACCTCGACTTCGAGCTGTCCGACATGCACCTGCTGGACCGCTACACCGACGCCGAGACCAATGCCCGCCACTTCTTTCCCCGCAACCTCCATCGTTACGAGATCACACCCGACCTCATCACCGATGGAAACGTGGAGCAAGCCATCCTCGACAGCATCGAACAGATGGCCCAGGAAGGAGACCGCTTCTTCTTCGTGGACAACCTGACGTTCATCTGCCGGGACAGCGAAAAGGGCCTCGGTGCCACTGAGTTTATGATGCGGCTCATCAAATTGCGTCGCACCTACAACCTCACCATCGTGGTCATCGCGCATACGCCCAAACGGGATGGTAAGCAGCCGATTACGCAGTTCGACCTGGCCGGTAGCAGCAAGCTCATCAGCTTCTTCGACGCCGGAATCGCCATCGGTCGCTCCGCTAAGGACAAGGAGACCCGCTACATCAAGCAGGTCAAAGTCCGCACTGGCGCTGAGTTGTACGGTGCCGACAACGTCCTCGTGTACCGGCTCATCCAGACCGACGGTTTCACCCACTTTGAGTTCCAGGAGTATGGCCGTGAATCAGACCACCTCAAGGAGAACAACTCCTTCACCGAGATGGAGGACATCAAGGAAATCTCCGAGATGGTGGCCAAGAAGATGTCCGTCCGGGAAATTGCCCGAGAGACCGGCATGACCGCCTCAACGGTCCACCGCCGCATCAAAAAAGGCAAGAAACTGGGCATCATCACTGAGGACGGCCAGCCCGTTCCACCCGTTTCATCCGCGGAACAGGTGACACAGACGGAACAGCCGGCACAGCCCGCAGAACCGGAGGATAAGGACCTTTTTGACAAGGAGGACGACGATGAATAACTTCAAGTACCGCCTTGCCAAGTGTACCGGTAGTTTCCGGAAACTCACTTGTCCTTCCTGTGGTCGGCCTCGCTGCTTCGTTCCCTACGTGGACGAAAACAACGAGATCCTGGACGAGACTGTCGGCCGCTGTGACCACGAATCCTCCTGCGCCTACCACCTCACGCCAAGTGAGTACTTCGAGCAGAACCCTGGGGCACGTCCCCAGGGCGATGCCTGGAGGCAGGAGCCCGATTGGTACAAACGGAGCAAGCGCAAGAGCCGAATCCAGTTGTCCCCGAATCCCCAGCCCAAAGGGCGTATCAACCTGATGCCGCTGGACCTCGTGAACAAATCCATCCGTGCCGACCGTCCCTGCAACTTCCTCACCTTCCTGCGCACCCTCTTCCCGGAGGAGACCGTACAGTACCTTGCCAAGCAGTACCGCCTCGGCGTCACCAAGAAAGGCGAAGTCATCTTCTACCAGTTCGACGCCCAGGGCCGATGCCACGCCGGCAAAGTGGTCCAGTACGATCCCGTAAAAGGGAAGCGCGTGAAGGACACCGGACTCGATGTGGACTGGCTCCACGCCCGTATGAAGAAACAGGGACTCCTGCCGGAATCCTGGGCAGTTGATCAGTGCGTCTTTGGCGAGCATCTGCTGGACAAGCAGTCCCGTAGGCTGGTCATCCTCGTTGAGGCCGAGAAAACCGCCGTCATCGGTGCCGGATACCTCCCGCAGTACACGTGGGTGGCCACCGGCGGCAAGACCCAGCTCGGTGACAAACTCAACGTCCTTCGGGGATTCAAAGTGATGGCGCTGCCGGATGCCGATGGCTACGACTACTGGACCAAGTACTTTGAAGAGCGTCCCTACCTGGGAATCAAGGTTTCCGACCTCATCGAGCGCGAAGTCTCCGACGAAGACCGGGATGCCCAGATTGACATTGCCGACTGGCTCATCCGGGCCTATGGCCGCCCAAACGGTAGTCCCGTTCCGCCTGTCTCATCCGTTTCAGCCCTGGAACAGGTGAAACAGCTGGAACAGTACGACAACCCCGTAGTCAGGGAGGTTGCCAAGTATTTCCCGGCCGAGGTTATGCCGGAAGTTGCGGCCCTCATCGAAGACCTGGACCTCGAAATCGTGGCCATCCATCCGCCTCAACCTTAACGTACACCAAAGCGTTAAGTCGTACTCTCTTTTGCACCTCAATTCAAACGGTTGAGGTGCTTTTTTTACACCTTACTACACTTTTCCACACCCATTGTCAAAGAATGTCAACATAATTTTGTATATTTACACGATTAAAGCACAACCCCATATCTTTAATGACATTTGACAAGGCACAAGGTCTTATCCTCTCCGAGAAACACATCTCGGGCGTCACCTATGTAAATCTGGGTGAATTGCTTGCAAAGGCCCTCAAGGACGAAGACCTCAACGGCAAATTCCTTCCCATGAAAGCCTGGGATGTGCTCAAATCTATCCTGAAAGACGGAACCAATGACGGAGTCCTCGCCATCGAGAACTTCGCCATTCTTTTTGAACCTGCCCTCAAAATCAACCTCAGCGCCTTCCTCAAAGAAGCCATGACCGGCAGGCAGCTTATCCTCAAACTTGAACATCCCGTAGCCGGAGACTGGCATTACTACCCGTTCCCCGAGGACCAAGCATACTATCTGGACCTCACCGGCATCAACACAACAATTTGCTAACACACGAAAAGCAATGAAATACGCAGACCTCATCCAATTCGAACCAATCAACGAAGTCGTCAAATTCGACCGGCTCTCCGACATCGAATACCGGAAATCCTTGGTTCGTAACTTCGTCTTTTCCGATGCCTACGAAAAGAGCATCATCCCGGCCATCTGCCGCAACCTGGACTACACCACGTCCGCCGAAACCTTCGGCATCCAGATTGTCGGTTCCTACGGTACCGGTAAATCCCACTTGATGTCCCTTTTCTCACTGGTGGCCGAAGACAAATCCTACCTGGACCTCGTTGGCAGCGAAACCGCCAAGAAAGACCTCAGCAAGATTGCCGGCAAGTACAAGACCATCCGCTTCGAGCTGGGCAACGACCAGGAACTTTGGGACATCGTCTGCTACCGAATCGATGAAGGCCTCAAAGCCCTCGGCATCGACTATTCCATTGCCGCCGACACATCCCTGCGCTCCTACGCAGAAAAGATAAACGTCATGATGGCCTTCTTCGAGCAGAAATACCCGGACCAGGGCCTGATGATTATCATCGACGAAATGCTGTCCTACCTCAAGGGCCGTTCCGGCTCCGATGCCCTCAACCGAGACCTTGCCGTGCTGCAGGGCCTGGGCCAGGCCTCCGACAAATCCAAGTTCCGTATGGTCTTCGGTGTTCAGGAACTCATCTACAATGCGCCGGAATTCCAGTTCGCAGCCCAGATGCTGCAGAAGGTCAACGACCGTTTCAAAGACCTCACCATCACCAAGCAGGACGTAGAATTCGTTACCAGCCGCCGACTCCTCAAAAAAGACGAAAACCAGAAAGCCAAGATTCGTGAGCATCTCTCCAAGTTCACTGCGTATTTCACGGAGATTTCCAAGGATCTGGACAAGTATGTGGAACTGTTCCCGGTCAACCCTTCCTACTTCGACAATTTCTCCCGCATCCGCGTAGCCAAGTCCCAGCGTGAGGTTCTCAAGACCCTCTCCGCCAAGTTCGCTGCCATCATGAGCCAGGATGTTCCCACCGCGGAACCCGGCCTCATCAGTTACGACTCCTACTGGGACGACATGGATGCATCCTCCGATATGAAGACCGACCCGGATGTCCGCCGTGTCTCCGAGATCATGGAAATCATCTACCAGAAGATAGATGACAACTTCCGTGACGCCCGGGCAAAGAAAGCCCCGCTGGCACGCCGTATCGCCGGTGCCTGCGCCATCAAGATTCTCCAGGACGACCTCACACGCCAGAACGGTATCACCGCAGAATCCCTGGTGGACGACCTCTGCTACCTCGATGCCACCTGCTTCGACCGGGATATGCTGCAGGATGTCATCTCCACCACGGCCTCCCAAATCGTCACCGCCACCGTTGGCCAGTACTTCGAGAAGAACGACCAGAACCAGGAATTCCACCTGCGCGTCCAGGGCGGCGTCAACTACGAGCAGAAAATCAAAGACTATGCGGCCCAGATGACCGACGATGTCAAAGATTCCTACTGGTATTCCTTCCTCGTGGAGTTCCTGCCCGTTGAGGTGGAGCAGTACCGCAAGGAATTCAAGATTTTCACCCACAAGATTGAGTGGCGCTCCCACAAGATGATGTTGGACGGCTACCTCTTCTTCGGCAATCCCGACCAGCGCAGCACCACCCATCCCGAGCAGAACTTCTACATCTACTTCATGCCGGTGTTCAACAAGAAGAACATCGTCCAGAAAGACGAAGCCGACAGTATCTACATCCGTCTGGAGACTATCTCCGACCAGATGAAGGATGTCATCTCCCTGTACGCAGCCTCCGAGGCCCTCAAAGCCAGCGCACCTTCCTCTGAGAAGCCGTACTACGACCAGTTCCGCAAGACCTGGCTCGACCGTCTCCGTGGAATGTTCGACAAGGAATTCCCGCAGGCCCTCCGTGTCTTCTACCAGGGCAAGCAGCAGACCCTCACGCCGGCCCAGCTCTCCGGTCCTTCCAAGGAAAGCATCATATCCAACATCGCCTCGATGATTCTGGAGGACCAGTTCTGCAACACCCTCAAGGACTATCCCAAATTCTCCTTGCTGCTCCAGCCGCTCTCCACGTCAAACCAGGACGCCATCCTCAAGGCAGCTCGCCAGAAGATAGCCAATCCCAATATGTCCAACCGAAACGGTGAGGCCATCCTTGCCGGTCTCGGCCTCCTGGACGAAAACCAGCTCTCTCTCCAGAATTCCATCTACGCCCGCAGCATCCTCCGCCTGATGAAGGAGAAGGGCGAGGACAAGGTCCTCAACCGGGACGAGATTCTGGAGCGTTTCTGGGAAGACATCTACCGCAGTAAGGACTTCCATATCGATTCCTCCTTCGAGTACATCGTCCTTTGCGCGATGGTGGTCCTCGGAGAGATTGAGATTGAATATCCGGGCGGCAAGAACATCAACGCCACCTCCATCAAGGACACCGTGGACATCACGAAGGACTTCACCTATACCTTCTCCCACGTCCGCCGTCCTCGTGGCCTCAACTTGCCTGCAGTGAAGGAACTCTTCCTGGGCATCACCGGCCACGACTATTCCAACAACTTGGACGACCCGGAGGTCTATTCCAAGCTGCTCACGGCCGCTTCTGCTATGGCCAGCGAGATTGTTTCCCTCCAGTACAAGATCAAGGGAGGCGTGAGCATCGGCGACGTGGACATCATCGATCCTTTCACCGCCAACGGGCTCGCCAACAGCCTGGATGCGATGAAGGGTGTCTGCGACCAGGTTCCGGCCTACAACACCAAAGCCAAGATGCGGAACCTTCGCTGGTCCGCTGCGGACCTCAAGACCTTCTTTGAGTCCAAGCCCAACATCGACAAAATCCGCCGAGCCCTCGAAATCCGGGATGAACTCAAGCACCGTATCGACTACCTCAAGCAGGCGCTCCAATACGTCTATGTCAAGGAATTCGAGAAGGAGATCAACGACGCCATTGCCAAGATTGACTCCGTGGTGGAAAAGGGCACAGACCCTGCGCTTAAGGCCTACGAGGCCGAGCTGGACAAACTCATCGACAAATACATCGACTGGTATCTTAAAGAGTATGAGCGCGTAACCATCAACGAATTCCAGAACAACACCAAGCGGATGGTTCTCTCTTCCGATGCCAAGAAGGTTTGCGACGCCGCCTGCGGCGAGGACTTCATCCCGGTTTCCTCGCAGTTTATTGCTTGGGAGAAGAAGATGTCCCAGCTCACGCTTAAGAGTGCAATGGTCACCAAGGCTTCGCTCAAGAACCAGCCGTACCAGGGCTTCAATCCGCGTGACTACAAGGACTTCATCCTGCCGGACATCAACAAGCTGAAGGAGGAACTGGAGGGCATCTACTCGGCCATTGACCACACCCTCCACGTCACGCTCCAGGACCAGAATCTGCTGCAGAACGCCAAGGATGCGCTCTCGGACTATGAGCAGAAACTGGTGGATAAGTTCCATAATGTGGAGACCAATCCGGACAACGTGAAGCAGATTATCGACATTATCCATAAGTTGCATGCCGGTATCCGCAAGATTACCATCACGCACGAGGACATTCTGGCCGTGATTGACGGTCTGATGACGCCGAAGGACGTGATTAAGGCGTTCAAGGAACTCATTGAGAATCGCACCGCCGGTGCCGAAGGTGATAACATTCGAATCCTCATCAAATAGAAGATACTATGGCAGAAGACATCAATAACAGCTTGTTTTCACAGGATGAAATGGACTCGATGGAGTCCGGGAGACATATTACCAAAAGGAAAACTGGCCCTGTTACAGTCTTGGGGCGCACCTTTGCAAATGATGAGGAACGTCGTGCTTATTTCCGTGAGGAATTGCGGAGAAAGTTGCCTGATTTAAGAAGGATAGAAGGGTTTCCAATAGGAGCAGATAATGATATTCTCGAGCTCTCAGATCCTCCGTATTTCACGATGTGCCCTAATCCATGGACTGCTGATATCATAAAAGGATGGGAAGACGAGAAACCATCTCTTATTGAAAAAGGTAAAAGAATAGTAGATTTTGTTGTTTCTGAGCCTTATTCTCAAGATATTAGTGTCGGTAAGAATGACCCTATCTATACTGCTCATTCATATCATACGAAAGTTCCTCATCAAGCGATTATGAGACTATTGTATTACTATACCCAACCAGGGGATATTATTTACGATGGCTTCGCAGGAACAGGTATGACTGGTGTGGCTGCTGGCATGTGTGAATTTGGTTCAGCATCTGCGCCCTGCGCCCATAATCAAAAAGGGAAAAGACATTGCATATGCAGTGACCTTAGTCCAATCGCGAGTTTTATTGCATTCAACCTTAACAACAATAATTATCAAGACTTAAAGGATTTCTCAAAGACATTAGCTTCTTTAAAAAAAGATTATGGACATCTCTATAGGACCAGGCATACAAATGGTCAGTATGGAGAGATATTCTTTATGGTGTGGTCGGATATTGTTGTATGCGATCATTGTGGAGGTGAGTCTAAATTCATGGATTTGTATTCTCGAATAGGGGAAGGGAGGATTGATGATGAAGCTGTCTGTCCTCACTGTGGCTCTACGATTTACCGTAATACGTGCAAGAAGAAGAAGGAAATATACTATGACACAAGAGTCCATAAGTCAATGGAACGTGTTGTATCTGTTCCTTATTTGATTGTATATTACTTTAATGGACACAAGTTTAGAAAAACTCCCGACGCTGAAGACCTCGCGATAATAGAAGAGATCAGGAATACTCCAAATGATTCTTGGGTACCCATGATTGAGTTAGGAGAAGGAGATAAAATGGAAGACCCTAAAGCGAAAGGAGTGTATTATATTCATCAGCTGTATTCGGATAGGACTCTTTTCCTTTTATCAAAACTGTGGGAAAGATGTACTACATTCAACAAATTCTGTATCACAAACAGTGTCGCCAGGAATCTAACAAAGTTAAATCGCTTCATAGTTAACAAGTATCACATGAATGGGCGAATTAATGGTCCACTTAGCGGTACGTTATATGTTCCGAGTGAAATTGTTGAACAGAATCTATTTGATTTGTTAGAAGTCAAGCATTCTCCCGAAGTTGAAGATTTGTGTTTCAATAATATAGTTCAAGTTGGTGACGCACTTCATAATAGGGTTTTGCCAGACAATAGTATTGATTACATTTTTACTGACCCTCCGTTCGGTGACAACATAATGTATTCTGAACTAAACAAGATTTCAGAAGCATGGCTCAACGTCTTGACTAACAGTGAAGATGAAGCTATCTCGAATAAGACTCAAAATAAAACCGTTACTGATTATATGTCCTTGATGCAACAAGGTTTTGCGGATTACTTCCGTATTCTTAAACCCGGCAAATGGATGACGGTTGAGTTTAGTAACACGAAGGCGAGTATATGGAATGCTATTCAAACCGCTATCCAGAATGCCGGTTTTGTGGTTTCAAGTGTAACAGCATTTGACAAAGTGCATGGTGGCATTAAGTCTATGCGTTATACAACGTCTGTAAAAGAGGACCTGATTATAACTTGCTACAAACCTGAGAGTCATCTTCTATCCGTGAATCCGGATTCCTATTCACCTCAAATAAATGTCTGGGACTTTATGGATGATCATTTGAATCACCTTCCCGTTCACGTTATTAGGGGGAATGCCACAACGACTATAGTTGAGAGGAATCCCAAAATCCTATATGATCGGATGATTTCGTATTTCGTAGTACGAAATGTGCAAATTCCTCTTGATGCCATTTCTTTCCAAGAAGGCCTTCGTGAAAGATATATTGAAGTTGATGGAATGTTCTTTACCGCTTCACAAGCAGCTGAATACGAAGAGAAGAAGAGTAAAACAACGGAGTTTGTCCCGATGGGACTCATTGTCGGAAATGAGGCAGATGGTATTGAATGGTTAAGAATCAGATTAGAGAATAACCCACAAACATATCAAGATATATCTCCTGATTGGATGCAAGCGATTAATGGTATTCGTAAAGGGGATATTTTACCTGAACTAAAAGTGATTCTTGAGGAGAATTTTATAGAAGAGCCTGATGGAAAGTGGAGACTGCCTAATATCCAAGATGACATCGATAAAGATAAACTACGTGAAAAGACTCTTCTTAAAGAGTTTAAGATGTACGTGGAATTGGCATCGAAACCGAAATCAAAAATCAAGGAGGTGCGTGTGGAGGCTATTCGTGCCGGTTTCAAGAAGTGCTATATGGACAAGGACTTTGCCACCATCGTAATGGTCGGCGACAAGATTCCGCAGAACCTGCTTACGGAAGATGACATCCTGCTCCAGTTCTACGACATCGCACGTACACGTGTATAATGTGAATTGAAATGAGCGCGTTCTATCGGGACATAGCCGGAAAGATAACGGTGCCTTACAAGCGCCTGTCCATCGTTCGGAACTTGGACGGATTCCTGTCGGATTCCGCCGTCCAGCGTGCGCTCACGGCTGAATCTGGAATTTTGTTCTTTTCCGGATCTCCTTTGGAGTTGAGGCTCCATTTCGAACTCCAGTACAAGGCTGCACCGGATACCCGTTTCTGCTACATTTGTGAGCGGCCGGAGTTGCTCCTGCCGGATATTCTTTCTGAGGCCTTTGTCTGCTCCTTCGCAGTCACGGATCTGTTTCCGAACATCCAGGACCGCAAGACGCTCATGGCCCAGAAGGCGGATGTGCTGGAATCCCTCTATGCCAAGAACATCCCGGGATTTGTAACGGCCACCGACCTTTCCCGGCATCTGCTGGAGATAGAGTTTGCGTCCCGTTCTGCGGTTGTGCCGGTCTCTGACCCCGTGGCAGATTTGGCGGCAATTGACCCTAAATGGAGTAGCCTGACGCCAACGGTGGAGGCTGTCTCTAAAGCGGTACTCGATGCCATCAGGCAAGATAAGTATGACCTCATCCGTCCGGAGCTGGCCCGCTTGAATGGTCGGTTCCAGGAGTATCTGGACCTCGCATACTTTGCAACGTTACACGCAAGTCACATACTCGCTCCAAGAAGTGTTAACAAGATTCTGCCTTTCCTCACCTTCAATCACAAGGCGAATGGACGAGTGGCCCTCCTGGTGGTTGACGGTATGGCTTGGTGGCAGTATCTGGTCCTGCGAGAGCAACTTGCTGCAGAGAAAATCCATACATCCGACTCCACCATCTATGCCTGGATGCCCACCATCACCATGCTTTCCCGGCAGGCCATCTTCCGGGGAGACGACCCCGTGCTGGACTACAAGCAGAGTCCTGCATCCGAAGAGAAACTCTGGTCTACCTGGTGGACAGAGCAGGGCATCCCTTCATCCGACATCCAGTATATCTATGGAGACAGTGAGCCGGAAATCTGGTCAACAACACGTCGCCTGGCACTGGTTTCCGTCACGCTGGATGAGGTGATGCATATCTCCGATGCTCCGGACCTGCTGCTGGCCTGCACGGAAGCCTGGGCACGTCGTTTTGCCCGGACCATCATATCGCTGAAGGACCAGGGCTTCAAGATTTACATCACCACCGACCACGGCAACGTCCTTTCTACGGGAGCGGGCACGCTTTCCTCTGCAGAGAAGACGCATCTGTTTGCAGACGGTTCTCGTGGTGCCAGGCATCTTATCTATGAAGACCTTGCTCCAATGCAGGAATTCCTTTCTTCACACGAAGAATCATCCTTCCTGGTCCACGACAACTGGCTCGCTTACCGGGATGAGCAGGCCTTCAACAAAGCCGGTAAACGGCAAATTACCCACGGCGGCTCCCACTTGCTGGAAGTGGCCATACCTTTCATTACGATATAATGGCAAACAAGATAGAAATAGGCATCAATCAACGCATTCCCATCTCACTGTTGGAAATGGCCCTTCTGGCAACGCTTGAAGGGCAGGGTACTCCCGAGTACTTTGCGGAACTTGCCTCAACCGAATACCAGGGAGAGAACCGTATCCGTAAATCCACCTACGTGATGGGCCGTCTTACCAACCGCAATCCTTTGATGCCCTTCCTGCAGGAAAACAAGGATTCCGTCATATCAGCGCTTCGTAGCAAGACGGATCGTCCTATTATCCTGGCTGCGGTCATCAACTCGGCCTACTCCTTTGGTTACGACCTTACCGCCATCCTGGGCAAATATCTCCACGTCCAGACGCAGGTTACAACGGCCCTGCTGGCATCCAAGCTGTCAGAGAAGTATGGCTCCAACCGAAGCCTGCCCAACGCAATGAACTGTGTCATCCCGATGCTTATCGAGGCCGGTTTCTTCCACCGTCCTTGCCCTGGCTTCTTTGAGGCCATTCATCATTCAGGATACTCCCAGTTGGCATTGGAAGCCTACAAGCGCTCCTTCTTCCAACACAATCCGATGATTCCTACTGACTCGGATGTGTCCACCAACCCTTACTTCGAATTCCTTGACCTGTAATCAGATACTGCACCATGAAGCAATTTGATACCCTTGCCAAGTTACTGGACTTCATGCACAATCTCGAAGAGTGCGGAATGCCCATCCCTCCGGAACTCTACGAGCAGAAAGCCCGTCTGGAAGAGCGTGAACGCATCGATGAGAATGAGTTTGTCTTTTCAACGATGAAGGCCCACAACAAGTTCATGTCCGACGCTAAAGAGCAGTGCGTCCGGGAGATGGTGGACCAGCTCCTCGTGGAAGGCCCGGGTGCAACAGATCCTTGCCTTCTGCTTGGTAATGTCCAGTGCGGTAAGACAGACACTTTCGAGAGCATCATGGGCCTTTCGATGGACCGGGGTATCGATGTCTGCATTGTGCTCACCAAGAATTCCAACACGCTTGCAGAGCAAACCAAAGAACGTCTGCGTAACGACTTCAAATACTTCGCCGAGAACGGAACCACTTCCCAGAAGGTGATAGTCCGCATCTTTGACATCATGGACCTCATCCACGAGGACCTGGGTACAATGGCAGAAGATCCGCGCAACCGCTTCATCATCGTCTGCAAAAAGGAGAACAAGAACCTCCAGCACCTGATTACGCTCTTTACAGAGAAAAGTCCGGAACTGGCCCGCAGGGAAGTGCTCATTGTGGATGACGAGGCAGACTTTGCCTCCAGGGCGTATTACCAGCGTGCCGGAGAATTCGAACTACTCAAGATTTCCGACCTCATCGAACAGTTCCGCAAGCCCTTGCGTTACCACCGCTATATGCAGGTCACGGCCACACCGTATTCTCTATACCTGCAGCCGGATGGTTCCATCCAGCTCCGTCACGGCAAGGAAGCGTCTCCGTGGTTGCCTCGTTACACAGGCCTGGTGCCGGTACACGACAAATATGTTGGTGGCCATCAATACTACGTCGAGTCCAAAGACGACAACTCGATGTATTCACATCTGCACAAAGAGGTGACCGACCTCTGCATCCAACAGCTCAGTGAGCGTAAGGAGGATTACAAGACCTCGCGTGCGCATTCCGACAACATCCTAGACCTCTCCAAGTCCATCATCGGATACTTGATGGCAGCGGCAATCAGGTCAATCCAGGAGGAGAAGAAAGGCCAGACCTACAAATCATCCTGTCTCATCCACGTGGAAATCAACAAGAAATACCACGAATGGCAGGAAGAACTCATCACCAGCATCATTGAGGATGTCCGTGAATCCTTCCTTAAATCCCAGAACGCCGACCTGCATCTGCTGGGTATCCAGCAAGATGCCTACGAAGATTTCCGTCAATCCAATGTCAAAGCCCGGGAAGCCGGTCTTATCAAGGAAGAATTCCCGTCCTGGGCAGATGTAGAGGCAAGGATGCGGAAGATTCTCCGCTTCCAGGACTACAGCATCAACGTAGTTAATTCTTCCGATCCGGTCAAGGTACGCACGATGCTTGACCAGCGAGGCCAGCTTAAACTCACGCGTACCGCCAATTTCTTCATCGGTGGCACCATCCTCGACCGTGGCATCACCCTGGACAATATGCTCTGCTTCTTCTACGGCCGTGACCCCAAGAAGTTCCAGATGGACACTGTCATCCAGCACGCCCGTATGTACGGCGCACGTGACAAGGAAGATATGGCTGTCACACGCTTCTATACCACAGCCAAGATTTATCAGGTGCTGGAGATGATGAACTCCTTCGATGAAATCTTGCGCGATTATCTGGTCAAGCATAAGGACAAGGTTCGCACCGAAGATGTCACGTCCATCGTCATAGGATACGATTCCCGCATCAAGCCCAGTGCCCAAAGCAAATTCCGTCCTGCCAACACACGTGTCATTCGGGCCAAGCAGCGCATCCTGCCCATCGGCTTCCAGACCGGCACCTACGACGAGATTGCTGGAATTGTGGATAAAATTGACAAACTCATCATGTCCGCGCCTGGCTACAAGGTGGATGACTACTTCCTCATCGACTTTGAACTGGCAGCCAAGATCATCCAGCTCATCAACGACACCTTCATCTACAGTGAGGAATACGCCAACGTGGATTACCGCTTTGACCCCAACGAGATGCTCACCATCCTGGACAATCTCACCTACAACACAGATGGCAAACTCTGGTGTCTGCAGCGAACCGGCCGTAATTCCAGCCGTCTGCGTGAGAACGGAAAATTCCGTGACGCTCCGGATGATGGTCGTACCGACAAACCAGCAGAAGTAGCCATCGACCGTCCGGCTTTGCTCCTGTTCCGCGAGAAAGGTTCCCAGTCCCAGGGCTGGAGAAATGCGCCGTTCTACTGGCCGCTGCTCTTTACTCCGGAGAAAACCCAGGATGGAATCTTCACCATCAATGCCGACAAGCGCATTCGCAAACCCAAGCCGCCCATCGAACTGGAGATACTCAAAACCCTCCCGAAGGAACAAGTCCTCAACGTCACGATGGAAATCGGTCCCTTCATGGACATCATTCTCGGCATCCAGAAGGTAGAACACCGCCTCATCAAACCCACTACTCAGTCCTTGTATCTGGCCAAAGATGATCGCGGAAACCTCATCCTGGCACCAGGTATCCCGGCCGACAAAGAGTACACCGTCTATGATGTCGTGAACGGCCAGTTCCCGTTCCTCCTTAAAGACGTGAAATACATCCACTTCCGCTGCTCCCGCGACCAGAGCGGCTCCAAACTGCTGGTTTCCCTCAACCCTCAGCACCCGTATGACCTGGTTCCTGAGCCTTACGAAGACACAGACATCGTTTACAACAGCCGTGGCCGTGGTCAAGAAATGGTCTATGGCGACCGTGCCTTCTGGTGGATCTACTACAACATCGACTCCATCCTGGAATATAAGATGACCGACAAGGACAAAGAGCGCTTCGACGAATACAAGGAGCAGCTCGATGCCGGCGACGCAGAAGCAATATAGACAACCACGCCATATGGACCAGCCCAAAATATCGAGGATGCTACGTCTGATTGTTCTCCTGTCGAGCAATCGGATCTATACGGTGGATGAACTGGCTGCGGAACTCCAGACTTCGCAGCGGACCATCTACCGGTATATCGACACCTTCAAGGAGGCGGGCTTCGCCGTGGAAAAGGTCGATGACTACAAGTACCGGCTGGTCAGTATTGGAAATGGCGTCAAGGACCTCCACAACATCGTCTATTTCTCGCCAGAGGAGGCTTTCATCGTGAATCGGCTCATCGATTCGCTTGACCCTTCCAACTCGCTCAAAAACGAACTGAAGCGCAAGCTGTCGGCCATCTACGACAAGACCTCCATTGCCGATTTCACCGACCGTCCCAGCTCTGCAAAGAAGGTACAGACGCTCGTTGAGGCCATTCGGGACAAGAAGGTGGTGCGCCTGGTGGCGTACTCATCGTCATACTCAGGCAATACCAGGGACCGCCTGGTGGAACCGTACCAGATGACCTCCAACTACGCCGGCGTCTGGGCCTATGACCTCGAAGATGGCAAGAACAAACGCTTCATCGTCCTCCGTATGTCTGACGTGGAAAAGACAAAGGATGCCTGGTCCAATGAATTAGCCCACCACAGCCTGCCGATGGATGCATTCCGTTTCCACGGTGACACCGAATACCACATCGTCCTACGGATGAACAATCTGGCCAAGAACCTGATGGTGGAGGAATACCCGCTCACGGAGAAGGACATTTACGAGCAGGACGGCATTCTCTGCGAGCAGATGATGGTCCTGGGCGAAGCCACAGAACTCCCGCCGCACGATATGGAGAATGAGGACGAGCAGTACTGGATTTACGACGGTACCGTCCGTGGCCTCGACGGAGTAGGGCGCTTTGTGATGGGCCTCGAAGGCAACATTGAGGTAATGGAAGGTGACGCCCTCATCGACTACCTCAAACGCCACGCTGCCCACATCGCAGACACATACTGAATACCCGGATACCGCGCAGTAAACTACATTGTCAAAAGTTGACAACAGGTGGTTTATCTTTGTGGCTACAAACCACAAATGCTACGCAAATGAAGAATAACGAACATCATCAGGACATCACCACGAGAATCCCTTTGACAGAGGAAGAGGGATTCAAGATTCTGGATGAAGTAATGTCACTTGATGATAAAGCCTTCGCCATCCAGGGAACCAAAGAAGAATTCGTCACATCAGAGCATTTTGAACTCGGGATGTGGATTCGCAACCATTGGCTCTACCCGCCGGAGGATGCCAACAACGACACCGTGGAGCGCTATATGAAGTGCTACGCAATGCTCACCGGCACCAAGCCCGACGAACCTATGCTCGAGCATCCGGATAGCGTCTCCGGAGAATTCCTGGGCCGATACTATGACCACCTGAAGGAATCCGTTCACGTCAACGATCCAGCCATCCCGGTCCGTCGCAAGCCCGTGAAATGCCCTCACTGCGGAAGCAAGGTCCTCCGCATCCAGTACGGCTATCCCGGCCACGAAATGATGGAAGCAGCCGAGCGCGGCGAAATCCTCCTCGGAGGCTGCTGCATCAGCCCCGACAGCCCCGACTACGGTTGCCCCACCTGCGGCCAGTCCTTCATCAAAACAGTCTTCTATGACCGCTAAAACCTTACTTCTATGAACCCGGAAAACGAATACGAATTGTACTTCGACCGCAATGACAAGGACACCTGGGCAATGGCCCGGTTGCACCATTCGTTGCTGAAGCAGATAGAGAACTCGCCGGTCTGGGAGAAAGAAGAAGTCCCAGACATCCCGCTGTCAGAAGAACAGATGGTCATCTTCACAAAAGGCTACGACCCCAGTTGGGAAGCCCGCTATGCACCTTACCTCCTGGGCGGCTGGTACTACCTTACCCGCTCAGGCTGGTGGGTGAAGAAACTCAAATACGAGAAGAAGGCCGATGGCTTCTACCACGTAACCGAACACTACACCTCGCCAAAGGAAAAGGGCCACAACGTCCTCGCACAAGTCATCGTCGAAGGCCATTTCTACCCGGAAATCCTCGATGACCGCCTCCGTGACCTGATGCGAACCATAGACATCCTGCCTCATTAAACTATGATTACATATCCCAACGCAGTAGATGAGAATGGCGATGTCCATAATATCGGCGAGATAACCCAAGAGAATCGCGCCGAGCATAAGTATTACTGCCTGGGCTGCGATAAAGAGATGGTGCCTGTTCTCTGCAAGGAGAAGGAACCGCATTTCCGGCACAAGGTCAATGACCTCTGTAATCCGGAGACCTATCTGCACAATCTCGCCAAGAAATACCTGGCCAAGCAGTTCGAATCACAGCCGAAGTTCGAGGTCTCATACTATGCCACAAACGAGTGTCCGCACAAGGATTCCTGCCCGTTATTCAAGCAATTCCAATGGAAAGAATGCTCCGGGACAACGCTGCACACCTTCGATTTGAAGGAGAAATACGACACATGCCAGATTGAGGGCGTCTATGATGGCTACCGGGCCGATGTCCTTCTGACCAGCAGCAAAAACCCGGACCTGCCACCCATCTTCCTGGAGGTCTCCGTGAGCCACGACTGCACGCCGGAGAAACTGGAATCCGGTAATCGCATCATCGAGATGAAGATTCGCAGCGAGGCCGATTTCAAGCGCCCCATCGTAGAGAATAAAGGGCCGATGGTGCCAGTCAAAGAAGAACTCAAGCCGCAGTATTCCTACTATCGCTATTACTACCATCCCGAACCGGAGCCGTCCTTCATCATGTTCCATCATTTTGACCGGGAATTCCATCGAGACGACCTCAAGAAACTGGACTTCTTCGCGCTCTTTGAGGATGGCAAGATGGGAAGCGAGGAACAATTCCTACCGTGCAAGGAAGCTGGACAGAAATACCTGAAAGCAAGTATATTCGAATTGGGCCTGCTGCAAGGTGGCCACCGGGGAAGGATAGACAAGAGATACGATCTGTTCAACCTGGGCTATTCGCAGGCCCTGCTGCATAATCAACCCACACGCCATTGCTACTACTGCGTCCATTATCCCAGGTGTACTGTGCCGATGGAGGTAGAGCAAATCAACCGGCGTACAGGGCAGAAGGAGAAGGTCGTACAGCGAGTCTACAACCACCGCATCAAGAGTGACCAGGTCGATAAATTCCAGTTGGCCGGCAAGTGCAATAACTGGCGTCTGAATGAGCCTCTATGCAATCAGGTGAAGTCCTACTATCAGGATAAGCACATCTTCATCTGGGAAAAGCCCAAGCCCGAAGATGATTTACCAGCCGATGACACAAAGTAATAAAAAGATGATACCAAGAACAAAAGGATTCGAACCGCTTCTCTGTGACGAGCCCCAAATCCTCATCCTCGGCACGCTGCCTGGTGGGGAATCACTGGAGCACCGGCAATACTACTATTCCAATTCCAACCGGGTTTGGAAGGTGTTGTGCCACATTAAAGGAGAGCCGATGCCGATAGACTATGACCAGAAACAGGCCCTGCTTGCGAAGTATCACATCGTCCTCTGGGACTACTACGAATCCGCTATCCGGCCAGATAGCAGCAACGACAAAGACATCCGGGACGGTCATCCCAACGATATACCAGCCTTCCTTGCCGCTCATCCTACCATCAAGACCATTGGCATCAACGGATTTGGGAAGTACAAAGACTTCGGCCGCAAGATTGCGAGAGAGCTGGCGCAAATACCGGCCCTTGCCGATGTCCGTGTACTCCGGCTTCCGGAAACCAGTGGAAGCAACAAGAACTACGGCTGGGGATATGTAGAAAACCTTGCCCGCGAATGGGCACATATCTTTGACTGACGCTTATGTACGAGAATGAATCAGCTGCCGTCCGTGCGGGAATAGACTTTCTGCAGGCTCTGACCGAGAAAGATTACCTCCTCGATCCCACCTTCGATGTCCTGGACCTTGAGCAGAAGCTGATCGAGATTCAGGCCGATGTCAACTTCCTCATCTCCAACCTGCCGGTTGAGGCCATTGATGATGACCAGGAGAGGGAGGAAGAGTATCCCGGCGATTTCGAAGACAGCGAAGAACTGGAGGACGAAGTGGTTGAATGTGAAAAGCTGATTGCTCAGGCAACGACACTCATCGCGGCCGTCAAAGAGCACTATCTTCCCAGCGATGTTTCATTGGACGCAGTTTCACCAGCTCCATCACCCAGGCCGATTCAAACCACACCAACCGCCCCCATCCAGGCAAAAACGAAGAAGAAGCGAGACATCGACTGGACCTTCCTCTGGATTATCATCTTCATCGGACTTCTCATCGGTGCCGCCATTTACCAATAACACCTTGTTTCACCTGTTCCACCCGTTTCACCCCCGAAACACTTGGAACAGTGAAACACATCTCTGAAGATAGGCCGATAGATTCAGGCCAATACGGGCCGATGCTACCCTGGTCCAGCGACAGTGCCAATGCCACCGTCCATATAAAAAGCGGTACTTGCTCGTCTGTCAGTTATGTTCTCCGCTGCGCTCCGCCCATAACAGCCAGACCAGCAACCTCTATTGCCACCCTTCGCTGTGAGACTGTGACCGAACAAGTCGGCCACAGACTCACGGACGCCCTCACGCACAATAGGCCTGCGCCTCAGGCTCCCGCACTTATAAGGGAAAGCGGTCAAGAGACTGTGTCCGGCTTCGCCTCCCACAGACTCTTGCTGGTCAATCACCCCTGGCCCCTCAAGGGGAAAATAATCACCCGGGAGAGGGAATACCAGTGCGAGCGTCGTGCCTCGTATCCCGCTTTCCATAACATAATCCCATCGGAATTGTGTAACAGCCGCCGGCACCGTCAGTGCCCCGCATCAAGGGAGGAAGTATCAAGGGGTCAGAAGCCCGCAAAAACGGCCTACAGGGCGTCTGATTACACAATTCGGATTATGTTAAGGACGCTCCGTCGTCAAGGTGCGGAGGTCCTACCTTCGAATTCCCGGGTGAGGCGGCGTCGGACAAGGCACTCCCGGGAGGGAGGGACCACCCCTCCCTCAACCCGGGAGCGCCGCACTTTGCGCATCCTTCGTAGGAACGTCAGTGCCAGTTCGGGCAGCGCTCCACCCACGTGCGGCAATGCCGCCCGTGACTTCCGCTTTGAGGCTCGTATCAGAAGGAAAGAGGTGTTCGTGGGCGCAAAGTGCAACCACGCATACCGTCAGTGCTGTGCAAGGGTAGGGAGCCCGCTGGGAGCCGTAGTGCTGTGCGAGCAAGTCCGCCGCCTTAATCGCTTCGCTCGGGGTCGGCCCGGCACCTCCAGTCGTGTGTCAGAACAAGTCTGCCACACCACTTCCGGCACCGTTCCTCCAAGGTAGAGTTTAACCTGGCCGCTATTCCTCCACACCTCTGCCGGGATGAATCCCGCCAGAAGTGTTCCGGGCAGCAAGGACACGGCCGTCCCGGCCGTTGGCGCAGACAGTGTCAGAATGGATCTGCCACAGACTGCGCGGTTCCGCCCGCATCAAGGGTGTAGGCGTTGTGCTTCTATTCGAAGGTCAGTGCCAGTTCGCGAGGACCGTTGTACCCCGCGTCAACGTCAGTACCGCGCTCACAAGGTGAGCCGTCCCGGCTCAGGCCCCGGAGGCCGTCTGCCCACGCACTCTGTCGGTCTTTGTCGGGGTCTGGGAGCCTAAGGTCTCCCAGCCCTTGCACCGCCAAAGCCCGCCAGCCCCCACACCTGCCAGACCGCCTCCAGGGCCACGCTCCACTCGCTTCGCTCGTTCCGCGCCCTTGGTCACTGGGAGACTCTAAGCCGGGCTCCCGCCCGGACTGCATCAAGAAAGGGAACGACATCACCCGCATCACCAACCCGTCTTAGAGACTCCCAGCAACCAAGGCCAACCAAGAGACTTACGCTTCCGCCTCATCAAGAAATCCACCGGCATCTCCCGCCCGATGGGGAAGGAAAGGGTATAAAAATATACAACAGAAGGAGTGCGGCTTGCGCCGCACCGCTTCGCTTGTAGTCTGATGTCCTTAGAAGGTCCCTCCCATCTATTGCCCTGCCCAAGACTTCCATTGCGAGGCCCGGCCCAGGGTAGGGTATGCAAAGCCCCGGCATCCCATCAGGATTACCGGGGTCTGAATCATACCGATAAATTGGAATTCACAATTCTGAT
>Ga0310786_10003936_pt1 | contig 21031 bp, 19 predicted proteins | sample AusTroGonzalo_MG_FD_203881 | JGI IMG/M metagenome (GOLD analysis project Ga0310786, IMG submission 203881) | Bovine rumen microbial communities from tropical cattle in Woodstock, Queensland, Australia - Gonzalo_03 (v2) (version 2) | ecosystem: Host-associated > Mammals > Digestive system >... | reverse complement strand
AAAGCGTGAACTTACGGTTGCTTCAAGCTATAGTAAGAACAATGGCCCAATGTTTAGTGAAGAAGCACTTAAGGGCTTCTCGAAGACCTTCCATAAGGGTTATCAGGGTGAAGCAAAAAACAAGCTTATTCAACTCTTGGATCCAGAAGGTCTCTACAACAAGTACTATCCTTATGGAGAAGGCAAGAAAAACAATGGGGGAAATCGTCCTAACTCAACGCCGGCTACTCCGGCAGCTCCAACTCCAGCGACTCCAGTAACTGGCAATGGTTCTGCACCAGATGACTCTCAGAATATGGACGTGGCACAGATGCGTGAATTTGCACGTGAGTACGAGCAATACCACGACGACGATGATGACGAAGATGGTATGCCTTTAGGCTATGAGGAAGACGCTGATATCACTCGCGAGCCGACATACAACGAACATAGGTCTGGTGTCGAAGATGTCTATAGTGATTTTGTGAGAAACGGAAAGCATAGTAGAGAGTTTGTTGGGGAGTTCTGGAGATTAATTAAGGGTGAGTGTGAACAGGTGCTTGGCAAGACTATGGAGATTGATAGAATTGAGGAAGGTCTAAATCAGTATGATGATGTGGCCACCCTTTACAATAGAGTAATTAATGACATCTTTGGCGGACATAGCGTATAGTTAGTGGTGAGAAAAAACGAAAATCGCTAGGGCAAACCTAGCGATTTTTCTTATGGTTTTTATGATATAATGATTGTATATGGCGCAATATAAAGTGCCTCAAGACGTTGAGGCGGATGATAAGCTTATCGGGCCGTTTAGTTTTCGGCAGTTTGTTTATCTTTTGATTGCCGGCGGTTTGATTGCAATGGCGGCGGGGCTTTTCCAGCTCTTTCCGATTCTCGCAATAATACCAGTTTTGCCTGCATTCTTGTTTTTGGCGCTAGCATTACCACTTAAGAAAGACCAGCCAATGGAAACATATCTTGCGGCAATAGTGTCGTTTTATTTGAAGCCAAGGAAGAGGCTTTGGACGGCTGGGCAAAGGGAATCGACGATTTTGATTACAGCACCGAAGATCGTTGAAGATGTGAGAACTAGAGACCTCTCGCAGGAGGAGGCTACACACAGACTATCGTTTTTGGCGGACATTGTGGATACGGAAGGTTATGCTATTAAAAATGGTGCCAACCCGATGCGTGATGATTTGATGGAAGAGGCAAAATCTACGACTGATATGTTTGATAGTTCACACTCTTATGCGATTGACCAGGCGATTAACAAGAATGAGTCTGAGCGGCACTCAGAGGCAATAAAAGAGATGCAAGCGGCGATTGAAGAGGCGGAGTCTACGATGCGTCTTCCAGAAACGCCGAAGGTTCAGCGTGAGACAAAGCCTGAGGAAATGCAAAATGATGTGATAGTGAGGCCTGAGGAAGCAAAGAAAGAAGAACAAAAAACAGAAGAGCCACCAAAAATGGAGCTTCCAGAAAAACCGGAAATTACGGCAAAACCTGGTATAATGGAATTAGCAAATAATGCAGACTACTCGGTGGCAACAATCGCAAAAGAAGCAAATCGCATAAAAAGAAAGGAAGAGGGCGAAATCTTTATTTCGCTACACTAAGTTATGGATTCACAACAGGCACAACCACAGACAATTTTGCCAGGCCAGCAACCAACGCCGATGCCGGTTCCTGGTGGTGTGCAAATGATTATGCCGCAGCAGCAGGTGCCACAGCAGATGATGCCGCCTCAACAAGTGATGCCACCTCAACAGCAGATGATGGGTCAGCAACAAATGATGCCACAGATGGCGCAACAGGGTGCTATGGTGAACCCAAATGCACAGAATTTGGGTGCAGCGGCAATTGCGGCGCAACAGGCAGTGCCGGTTTCTCCGCACAAAGAATCGCCAACTTCAACACAGTCTACACTTCTTATTTCGGAGCTTCGTGATAACGTTGTAATTATGAAGGACGGTTCTTTCCGCGCGGTGGTGGCTTGTAAATCTATTAACTTTGACCTTATGTCTGACGTTGAGCGCGAAGCGGTAGAATATTCGTACCAGAATTTCTTAAATTCACTTAAGTTTACGACGCAAATTTTGATTCGTTCGCAGAGGGTTGATATTGGTCCATACCTTGAGAAATTGAATGATATTCGTCGCAACAACGACAACATGTTGCTTGGCGTTTTGATGGATGACTATATCAACTTTATTGATATCTTGTCACAAGAAGCAAATATCATGGATAAGTCATTCTTCATTATTATTCCATATTATTCTTCACCAGATGCGGAGAAGGTTTTGAACCAGACGAAGAATTTCTTCAAATCTTTCTCCAAGAACAAAGGCATTGAAGTGACAAAGATTGATCGTGCGACTTATGATAAGGCGCTTTCTGAGCTAACAAACCGTGTAGATACGGTGATTTCGGGTTTGTTCCAAATTGGGATTCACTCGGTAAGGCTTAAAACGAAGGAACTCGCTGAGCTTTATTACAACTTTAATAATCCTGATACGGCAGTGAGAGAACCTTTGGTTGATTTTTCGAAGCTTGCAACAATGTATGTGAAGAAGGGTAATCCGGAGGACGCTCCACAAAATAATGGGAGGATGATGTAATGGCAAAGAAAAGGAAAATGACACAGGCCGATCTTGCAGCGCAAGCTGAAGCGATGGAGATGGCGAGGATTCAGCAGGCGTTTGAGCAGGGTACAAATACGCTTCGTGATTTGATCTCACCGGCGGCGATTGAAATCCACTCTGATTATTTCCGCCTAGGTACTAAGTATGGCCGTACGATTTATGTGTATGGTTATCCGCGTACGCTCTATACAGGTTGGATTTCTTCACTTGTAAATATTGATGAAGTGATTGACGTGTCGATGTATATCTATCCGGTAGAATCGGCAATTGTGATGAAGAACTTGAAGACGAAGGTGACGCAGCTCGAGGCTTCGATGAATCTTAATGCTGAGAAGGGTAAGGTGCGTGACCCAGAGCTTGAGGCGGCGATTAACGATGCTGAGGAACTTCGTGACCAGCTCCAGGTGGGTGCAGAAAGATTCTTCCGATTTGGGCTTTATGTGACGATTTGGGCAGATTCTCTAGACGAGCTAAAGTTTGTGCAACAAAAGATTGAAACGATTTTTGGCCAGCAGATGATTTTCTCGAAAGTGGCCTCGTCTCAGCAGGAGCAAGGGTTAAACTCAATCATGCCACAGTGTACGGACCAGTTGCAGATTCGTCGTAACATGAATACGGGTGCGATTTCGACTTCATTCCCATTCACGTCGGCAGACCTTACACAGGACAAGGGTATTTTGTATGGTATCAACATGCATAATAATGGTCTTGTGATTTTTGATAGGTTCTCACTGGAAAATGCCAACATGGTGGTATTTGCTAAGTCTGGTGCAGGTAAATCATTTACAGTGAAGCTTGAAGCGCTCCGTTCGATGATGGTAGGCGCAGAGATTTTGATTATAGACCCAGAAAACGAGTATCAGAAACTTTGTGATGCAGTGGGCGGCTCGTATATTCGTTTGTCGCTTAACTCAGACGTGAGGATTAATCCATTTGATCTCCCGAAGGTGATTGATTCTGAAGATGCGAATGATGCTCTCCGTGCGAATCTTGTGACGCTCCATGGTCTTTTCCGTTTGATGCTTGGTGGAAACCAGGCAGGTGCGAATGGGCAGGTGGTGCCGGCACTGACGGCAAATGAGGAGGCAGACCTAGACCAGGCTCTCATCGATACTTATGCAAGAGCTGGTATTACGTCCGATCCATTGACACATCAGTCTACGCCGCCAACGATTATGAATCTTTACGATACACTCCTTCACATGGAGGGAACTGGTCCACAGCTTGCGCAGAGGCTTCGCAAATATACTACTGGTACGTTTGCTGGCATTTTCTCACAGCAGAGCAACGTTGATATTAATAATCAGATGGTGGTGTTTAATATCCGTGACCTTGAAGATGAACTTCGTCCAGTGGCGATGTATATCGTGCTTTCGCACATTTGGAATGTAGTAAGAGCAGACAAGAAAAAGAGACTTCTCATCGTAGATGAGGCATGGCAGTTGATGCAGCACGAGGATTCGGCGAACTTCCTCTTCTCACTTGCTAAGCGTGCACGTAAATATTACCTAGGGCTTACGACAATTACACAGGACGTGGAAGATTTCATGAGCTCCAAGATGGGCCGCGCGATTGTAGCAAACTCCTCGATGCAGCTGCTCCTCAAGCAGTCTGCCTCAGCGGTGGATGTGCTTGCAGATGTATTCAAGCTAACTGAGGAAGAGAAGCGGCGTCTTGCGAACTTCCCAGTGGGGCAGGGTCTATTCTTTGCGGGTCCAAACCATGTTCATATCCAGATTATTGCAAGTGCGACGGAAGAGAGTCTGATTACGACAAACCCGAACGCAGCAGTGCGGTAAATATGGTATAATATATATATGGTGAAGACGTCAAGAGCTTTAGGGAAAAAATGGTTCCGAAGTGTGTTTTTGGTTGGTTTTTCGTTGATTTTTACTGTAATGTCGCCTGCTGCCGTATTCGCTAAACTTTCCAGCTCGCAGCTGTATGAATATGCACAGAATAATATCTTATTTTATGACCCGGGTGCTGAACCTGATTGTGGCTATGCAGTGTCTAATGACACTTATATGGGAAAACAATTTTCTCTTACCGAGAGTGAGATTTTGGGTATTACGAGAATGGCCATAAAAGAGAATAGCTGTAATCTTACTGCTGTTAAGACTGAAGCTTCGCAGATGGCTAACCGTCATGATAAGGAAGGTGGGAGCAAAACTTTGTCAGAATACCTTACTCAAGGTACGTGGTATCATACGCGAATATATTATAATGACCCTTCTGTTGTGCCAACTGAGGCGCAAATCAATGCCGTTAAGGAAGTATTGCTTGAAGGAAAAAGGAACATACCTCCACAAATAACCGAGCATGATTGTATCGGTGATATTGTTTGGGTTGAGACGGATGGCGTGAGGCATTATGCCGAGAATGCTGGTAACTGTAAGGGTACTGGTCTTTATGATAAGTCGCTATATGTATCTGGTAAGACCAAGATTCATACTGTTTATCATACGGACGGTGACCATGAGTATTTTATTTTCTATCGTTTTGCGGATGGGGATGGTACTTGCCAAAATGATGTTGATCCGTTTGGCTATAAGGAGAATAATCCACCAACTACTTCTTCGTACTCAACAGTGACGGTTAATAATTCAAACTATGCTGGGGCTAAGGTTTGGAGCGATGCACAGCTCCAAGCAGTTGAGGAAAATAAAGCAATTTATAAAGAAGCTGCCGATAAATATGGGTTTCCATGGCAAGTTATGGCAACACTTCACTGGCGTGAAAGTGATTTGGTAAAACGTAATTATGCTTCATCATGGGATGCATCAAAGAGTGAAGGAGTGTATCAGCTTCATTCGTGGGCAAAGGCGGGTATAGTTGATTACCCTACATCCAGTGAGCCTCTAACAGAGGCTGAGTTTAGACAACAGACACTTGATGCGGCAAAGTTTGTGTCGCAGATGGGGCTTGGTGACTTGAACGATCCGGATAATGTGAAAAAGATGTTCTTTAGGTATAATGGAACATCATCTTACTATGTCCAAAAGGCATTGGATATGGGCTTTACCGAGGCGCAAGCAAATAATGGTGAGGGGTCTGATTATGTAATGAATCGCTTTGATGCAAGAAGGGACCCAACCAGTGCTTCGATGGATCCGCTTTGGAGGGGTACATATACTGGCGATAATCACTATGACCCGAGCGCCACGTCTGAAAGGTTTGGAGCGTATGTGAAATATGTAGCGCTTGGTGGGGTTAGTGGTAGTGATGCCTACGGAGATTCGTATTGTGGTACTTATGATGGTGGAACTGTGTATGAAACAGCGATGAAGCTCGCAAAGCTTGGAGAAGATGGCGGTACTGGCATGTGGATTGCGGATACTATGCCAAGCACGGAATACCAAAAGGCACTCGAATCATATGGTGCTCCTATACCATGTCACGGCGCAGGTGATTGTGCACCACTTGGTGCTAGCTGTGATCAGTTCGTAGCTACAGTGATGATTTATTCTGGCTCTGATCCAGATTTCCCACATATTAATCCTCCGGCACAGATGAGGTATATGGAAAGTCATCCAGATAAATATCAGGAAATTGCTAATAATCGTGATTTTTCAATCTTGCAGCCAGGTGACATTTTTGTAGCCGATGCGGGTCAGCATAGACATATTTTCTTCTATGGTGGCACATTGAATGGTACGCAGGTGCAGATTGGTGCATCTTATGGACAGCACACTGGCATGGTTTATAAGTTTTATGAGACTTCGGGTTGGGTATATTACGGAGTCAATTATAGAATCTTTAGAAGGACTGGTAATTAATGGACGAAAAATATTATAGGAATAGAAAAATTGTTATTGTCGTTGCTTGTGTTCTTTTTCTTGCGCTCGCAGGTTTTGTAATTTATAGAGCGATTTGGAACAGCATTTATAGTGCAACCTTGCAAATGACGATAGCTCCGTCTATTGCTACCGTGCAGGTTGATGGGACTACGCGCAAAGCATCTGGGAAAATTAGGGTTAAGCCAGGGGATTATTCTCTTGAGATTAGTGCGGATGGTTTTGTTTCTAAGACAGTAGAAGTTACTGCTGTGGCTGGTGAAACCGTGAGCGTTATGGATTATTTGGAGCCTAGTGAGGGGAATGAAAATTGGTATGCGGAACATGAGGGCGACGCTATGATACAGACAGAAGTCATGATAAAGAAAATGCAGGAGGCTTATGCGAAATTAGCGGAAGAAAACCCGATTATGGATCACTTGCCGGTTTCGATAGAATACTATCTTAATGATTATTCGATTTATGTTAAGTATAATATTAGATACGAAGTTGATGAGGACAGCGTAATTACAATAATAATTGACGACTTTTCTGGCGGCAATAAAAGCCTGGCGATGGACAAATTAAGGTCGTTTGAAGTAGATATTAGTAAGTATCAAATTATTTATAACGATAGGTCAAACGAGAGATAGGGATAGGCTATTTGTCTAGCACTCTTGCATTTTGAGTGCCAGGGCGGTATAATAGATGTACTATGACAGAGAAACGTGATTATTACGAAGTACTTGGTGTTTCTAAGAACGCTTCTGATGATGAAATCAAGAAGGCTTATAGGAAGCTTGCGATTAAATATCACCCAGACAAAAATCCTGGCGACAAGGAAGCAGAGGCGAAGTTCAAAGAGATTTCTGAGGCACACGAGGTACTTTCTGATAAACAGAAACGTGCTAGGTATGATCAGTTTGGTCATGCTGGTGTTGGCGGCAATGCTGGCTTTGGTGGTGCTTCTGGCAATCCGTTTGGTGGCTTTAACGGCCAGTCATTCAACTTTGATTTTGGTGGCGGTGGACTTGACGATATCCTTGGTAGCCTATTTGGTTTTGGCGGCCCATCCGCGAGAAGGCCAAGAAGGGGTGCAGATTTTCAAACTACAGTGACGATTACTTTTGAAGAAGCAATCTTCGGTACGACCGAAAACATCACGGTAGAAGGTAAAAATATGAAAATCAAAATCCCAGCCGGGATTGATGATGGTATGTCCATCAGACTTCGTGGTAAGGGCGGTCCAGCACCAGAAGGTGGTACAGAACCTGGCGACCTATATGTCCGCGTGAAGGTGAAGCCACACAAGAGCCTCACGCGTGAAGGCGTGATTATTCTTTCTGAACAGAAAATCGATATGGTAGATGCTGCACTTGGTTGTGAAGTAGATGTGGAGACGGTGGATGGTAAAATCACGATGAAGGTACCAGCTGGTACGCAGAGTGGAACGCCATTCAAACTTTCTGGACACGGTGTGCCATTCCGTGCAGACGGCGATAGGGGTCCACATATTGTGACAATTATCGTTGAGACACCAAAGAATTTGAGCAAGAAACAAAAGGAATTGCTCGAAGAGTTCAAGGGCGCAAAGAAGCGCGGGTTCTGGGGTTAGACATTTTTCATTAGTTAAATATGCCTATGCTTGCATTTTGATTTTGGTTGTTCTACACTGAAATTGATATGGGTTATTTGGAAGAAATGTTAGTAAGAAATGGCGTGATTTATCGTGCGCCGGATGGTTCGTCTTCATATATTGAGGGGAGCCTAGTATCTAATTCACTAGTTGTTCGTAATTCGTCTGGATGGGTGACTCACCGCATCGAGCGGGCTTGTAATGGTGTGGATCTTGTGGTCCGCAACACGTCTACCGGCATGGTGGAAATGCGTATCGCTGCCTAAATTTTGTAGGTTTTTGTGATATAATAGATAGTGGAAATTTAAATTTGATGTTATTTGTTAACCCGCTGATATAGAGAAAAATATCGGCAAAAACAATTAGAAAGGTAATTTATGGAAATAATTATCCCGATTATTACCGCCGTGGTAGGTATTGCTGCCGGTGCGGGAGGGATTTTTGCTTACAACAAGCACAACGAAAACGGTGGCAAGAGTAAAGCAGAAGACCTAGTCCGTAAAGCAAAGCACGAAGCATCTGAGATTGTTCTTAATGCAAAAAAAGAAGCTGCTGCAATTGCGGATAAAAACCAGAGCGAAGAAAACGAGCGTCGCAAGGAATGGAAGAAGACCGAGAATCGTTTGGCAGAGCGTGAAGGTGTGCTCGACAACAAGCTAGACCAGCTCGAGAAAAAGACTGAGAAACTTGCACGTGAAGAAAAAGAACTCGAAGAGCTCAAAAACGAAGTGCGTGACATTCGCGAAAAACAGCACGAGAAGCTTGAGAAAATCGCTGGACTTTCTAAAGCTGAAGCACGCGAGAAATTGATGAAGATGACCGAGAACGATATCAAGCAGGATCTCGTTGGTCTCGTCGCGAAAGAGCAAAAGGAAATCAAGCAGGATGTGGATGAGGCTGCACAGGCAATCCTTCTTACTGCGATGGAAAGAATGTCTTCTGAAGTGACGGCAGACCGTACTGTGACCGCACTTAAACTTCCTGATGATGATATGAAAGGTCGTATCATTGGTAAGGAAGGTCGCAACATCCAGGCTTTGCAGCGCGCAACTGGCGTAGATATCATGGTTGATGATACGCCTGGCATGGTGATTCTTTCTTCGTTTGATCCAATTCGCAGACAGGTAGCTAGGTATGCACTTGAGCGCTTGATGAAGGATGGCCGCATTAATCCAGCTTCTATTGAAGAGTCTGTGGCGAAGGGCGAGAAGGAAATTGAAAAGGAAGTTGTACGTGCTGGTGAAGACGCCGTACGTGAAGTTGGTCTCGTGGGTATCCCACGTGAGCTAGTGCATCTACTTGGTGAACTTAAGTATCGTACTTCCTATGGACAGAACGTTTTGCTACACTCCATCGAGATGGCACATGTGGCTGGCATGATTGCAGAAGAGATTGGTGCAGACAAGCGCATCGCAAAGACGGCTGCTCTCTTCCATGATATGGGCAAGGCCGTAACGCACAAAATCGAAGGTAAGCATGCTGAGATTGGTGCTGAGCTTGCAAAGAAATATGGTCTTCCTGATGAAGTCGTGCATGCAATTGCGGCACATCATGATGATATCGAATCTACGACTCCAGAAGCTGTGATTGTGAAGATTTGTGACGCGATGAGCGCAGCAAGACCTGGTGCTAGGAATATCTCGGCTGAAAACTTTGCAGAAAGAATGAGGGATCTTGAAAACATTGCAACTGGATTCCCAGGCATCGATAAAGCCTATGCAATTTCTGCTGGTCGTGAAGTACGCGTGATTGTAGAGCCAAAGCAGATTGATGATCTCTCGGCTTTGAAGCTTGCACGCGATATCGCAAACAAGATTGAAGCAACTATGAGCTATCCTGGCGTGATCAAAGTGAATGTGATTCGCGAGACGCGCGCGATTGAATATGCGAAGTAAGTTTAATCCGGCGGCGGGGGCTTTTGAGCCGAAAAAATGCTGGGTGGGCGATGTGCAGAAGATTTGTTACGCCACGCGTGAGGAAGCGGAAGTGGCGGCGAAGGTGGCCGAGTACGACCATGGTGCACCGGAGCTTTCGGTGTATAAATGTGAGTACGGGGATCACTGGCATTTGTCGAGTAAGCAGGCGTAACGTTTGGGTTACGCTTGCGTTTTGTAGGGAAATGTGGTATAATATAAGTAGATAGTTTACTGTGGGTTTTTTATTGTAGTTTTAAAATGATTCTACGTATTAATTCGGGGGTAAATTTTATGATAGATAAGAAATATACATTACTTAGTAAAGAGGTAAGCAAAACAGATGATCTCCGCAGGAAGGCTTTGGACACCCTGAAGAAGGTGAAGGCTGATGCCCATGAGACGAAGAAGGCTCTTTATGATGCCAAGGGCATGAAGGCTTTCTATATCCATGATTATGAGAAGTTCCTGAATTCTCGTAAAGTGGATGAGAAAGTACGTTTAGCTCTTGAGACTTTTGAAGAATATTCATCCGCGCAGGAAGAGATCATCGCTGACTTGAATAATCAGCGAGCGGCTGCGATAGCGAAATCCAAGAACTTGAAGGCTAAGGTAGCTAAAGTCGACAGGAAGCGTGATTTTCCTCGCTGGAAATACCTGAGACAGGAAATCAAGGAACTGGATGATTTGGCAGATGAGCTTTATGCTCGTATCGGGCAGATTCGAAAGGAAATTGGAGAGGAAAAAAGACGCGTTGAAGCGGAAGCGTTCGGAGACGATTTGGATTTCCGTGAAGTACGCGTAAACTTAGACGAGGCGAAGCTGGAAGAGGCCCGTTTGTCTAGAATGTATTCTGAGAAAATCCAGGCGCAGAAGCGCGCCGTGGCAGCCTATAACAAGGCGTGCAAGAATCATAATGCTGCAGTAACAGAATTATGGCAACATATGATTAATAAGAGAAGGGCCAATATGGCCATGTAGTATTAAAGTGACACAGTGACTATCTAGTAGCCGGCTCGGAAGGGTCGGCTATTTTGATGCTTGGTCTGATAGGGTATAATAGAGGTATGAAAGAGATTAGGAGTTATGAGGAGCTGAAGGGGGCGCTGGCGGAAATGGCGGATGATGAATACCGGGATTTTGTGATGAAGATTTGTCCGAGCGAGAGGCCGTTTCTGGGAGTGAGAGCGCCGCATATCCGTGAGATTTGTAAAAAGGTGCCGGCAGAGAAGATTAGTGAGCTTCTTTTAGTGGGGCCGGTGGGCTATGAGGAAGTGCTGGCTAGGGGGATGCTGATTGCCAGGCTGCCTTATGCGGAGATGGTGAAGTGGTTTGATTCGCAGGTGGACTGCATTGACGATTGGAGTACGTGTGATACGTTTTGTGCGGCGGTGGGGAAATGTATAAAGAAGCACCGCACGGAATTTTTCGAAGAAAAGGTTGACGGACTTTTGAAGGACTCGCGAGAGTTTGCGGTGAGGGCGGGGCTGGTCTTAATGAAGGCTTGTTATGTGGAACCGGAGTGGCTGAATGTGATTTTTGACCGGGTGGAGGAGCTGCGCGAACGTGATGAGTACTATATAAAGATGGGGATCGCGTGGCTTCTGTGCGATTGTTTTATTAAGTATCCGACCGCGACGGCGGGATATATGGTGAGCTCGAAGCTACCGGCTTGGACGTTCAATAAAGCGATTTCGAAGATTTGCGATTCGTATCGGGTGGATGAGGAAACAAAAATACTGGTGAAGCGGATGCGAAGGTAGCGGCGCCGGGTTTGATATAATGGTGATATGGTGGAACTAAAGGAATACTTTGACCATATCCTTGACGATGTGGACCCAAATATTAAACTTGATGACGAACAGCGGTTGGCAATTCTTGGTGATGATGATGCAGCTTTGATTATTGCCGGTGCAGGAACTGGCAAGACTACTACGATGATTGCCAAAGTGAAGTATTTAGTAGACATCATGAAGGTGGACCCGAAGAAAATTCTCGTAATGAGTTTTGCTCGCAAGAATGTTGAAGAACTTAGGGATAGGATTAATGTAGATTTAAATATTCCGGCAGATGTTTCTACGTTCCACTCGCTCGGCTATAAGTATATGAAATACTTGTTCGCCACGAAGTCCAATAAAAAATGTTATGTAGTGGACAATAATGAGAAGGAGAAAATCTTTGAGGACTTTTTCCGTACAAAGATATATACATCGAAGGATTCGATTAAGGATTTTGTGGATTCGTTTGATCCTAAGATGTCTGGAACTACGTGGCTGTTCGGGACTATTTTTAAGGAAGAGTTTGAGCGTTTTAATAATTTTGATGAGTATTTCGAATATTATAAGTCGAAGAAGATTGAACAATGGGGCGATGTGAAAAAAGTTTTAGCTGATAAGGCGGAAGAACTAGCCAACGCCGATACTCCACGCACATTGAGGGGAGAATTTGTTAAGTCAAAGGGCGAAGCAGCAATTGCTAACTTCTTATTAAAAAACGGCATTGATTATGAATATGAAAAAGTGTACGAAGAAATAATGCCAGATTTGTCTACTTATCGTCCTGATTTTACGCTGGATCTTGGCGGAGAAAAAGTATATGTAGAATATTTTGGTATGTCTGCGGAAGGGGCTATTTATAACAAAACTTATGAGCGAATTCGTAAGGTAAAAGAAGAATATCACAGGGTTCACCATACGAGGTTTATTGGATTGGATTATGAGCCAGGATGTGGTTATCTGGATGTGCTTGAGCACAAGCTAGAAGAAATGGGTTTTGCTTTTAAGCCTAGAAGCGATGAGGAAATAGCAAATATCGTGCTCGATCAGAATCCTTTGGCTGAATTCTTCAAGGTTAAGAAGTTGATAATTGGTGTAGTTGATGTAATAAAAGCATCTGTTAATAGAACAAATTTTGACAAGATTGCCTTGGATTATTTGAGGAATAACGATGATTTTGGAATGGAGTTCGATAAGGATAAAGCGATAAAGCAGTATAAGTATATTAGGGATTATTTAGTTTATTACGATAAAAGGCTTACCTCTGATCCTACTATGGTTGGTTTAGATTATTCGGATATGATTTATTATGCGAAGCGTTACATAGAAGATTTAAGTGCTGAAGCATTCGACTATGACTATGTGATTATTGATGAGTATCAGGATATATCGTTTGATAGATATGAATTGACGATGAAAACTTTGGCGAGAAACCACGCGAAGCTAGTTGCAATCGGTGACGACTGGCAGTCAATTTATGCATTTACGGGATCAAAGATTGAGTATACTTATAATTTCCAGAAGATGTTCCCAGGCGCAAAGTTGTATCGTATTGAACATACTTATAGGACTGTACAGACTCTGGCGGATATTGCTGGTGAGTTTATTATGAAGAATAAGAGTCAGATTGTGAAGAATCTGATTTCAAATAGGGATCTAAGTAATCCAATTAGATTTGTGTATTTTTCGGGTACTTCTAAGGAGGAGGCAAAACGCGCGGAGGTTGAGACTCTGAAGAGAGAAATAATGAGCGTTCATAAATTTAGGCCTGACAAATCGATCCTAGTGTTAGGTAGGCGCAATATCGATATTATGCGCTTGTTTGATTATGATGACCTAGGGTTTATTGATGAGCCCGGTACAAAGGTGTCTATAGAAGGAGTGCCTGGATTCACTTTTGATGCGATGACTATTCATAAAGCAAAAGGTTTAACGGCGGACTATGTCTTTATTGTAGGACTTAATAAAAGTTTTCCACACGAAGCGATGAATGAATTTTGGTTGAAGAATCTCTTTATGCACAAGACAGAGTCGGAGGGGATTCAGTTCGCGGAAGAGAGAAGAGTGTTTTATGTGGCGTTGACTAGGACCAAAAACCAGGTTACTTTGCTTTGTAATCAGTATGCGGGTGGGAGGAGCGCATTTCTAAATGAAATAATGGAAATGGTACAGGACAATGAGAGTAATACTTATCGATAGGAGAATACATGAAGATTGAATATTTGGGACATGCATGTTTCCGGCTGGATGAGAGTCTGGTGATTGATTCGTATAAGGATGGGAGTGTGCCAGGGCTTTCGCCCCTGCGGGTGACCGGCGTGAAAGTGATTTGCTCGCATGAACATGCGGACCATAGCGGGCGCGAATGCGTGGAGCTGGTGCCGGGTGAATGTGATTTTGATATTCGTGAGGTGCCAAGCTGGCATGATGACCAGCAAGGAGCGCTACGTGGGCCGAATACGATTTTTGTGATTACGGAGCCTACGACGGGGGAGAAGCTGGTGCATCTTGGTGATTTGGGGCATTTTCCGAATGAAGAGCAGCTGGCGGCGATTTCGGGCGCGGACTATTTGCTGATCCCGGTGGGAGGGTATTATACGATTAATGCGGACACGGCGGTGGAGATTTGTAGGGCCTCTGGGGCGAAGTGCGTGGTGCCAATGCATTACAGGACGGCTATTTCTGGGTATCCGGAGCTCGCGACGGTGGATGAGTTTGTGAAGCTGATGGATGAAGCGGGGTTGGGGGAATTGGTGAAGGTGATGTAAAAAAGTTGTTGACTTTTTTGTACAACAGTCTTATACTTGTTGTATAAGTAATACAACAAGGAGTTTTATGACGTTTAGTGAATTCTTTAAGATGCATAGGAAGGAGTACGGCACGGTTCGTCAGTTTGCGAAGGATAATGGATTTGACGCGGCATATATATCTCGGTTGGAAAATGGCGTGATACTTCCGCCAAAAGACCAGGACAAACTTACTAAAATTGGTCTTGCGCTTGGGTTGAAGGAAGGGACCGATGAGTGGCAGGAGTTTACAGACTTAGCTGCCATTGCAAAATGCGAGCTTCCTGCGGACCTGCATGATAATGAACGAATCGCTTCTATTCTGCCTGCTTTTTATAGGACTCTCAGAAAAAAAGAGCTGGATGAGGTAGAGGCTCAAAAAATATTAGACTTAATAAAGGAATCTGGTAAGGAGGGCTAGAAATAATGACTTATTTAGGTAAGGGTGGGCAAATTCCTTACCTATGCAAGGAGGATATAGTTAAGGAAACAGAGGGGTTGCTTGAAGAATGTTGGGATGAGTCTTTTCCGGTAGACGTGGAGGCAATTTGTGATAGTCTGGATATTGGTATTATGCCAATTGTTGGGTTGTCTAGAAATATGGGTGTAGATGCCTTTATTTCTTCTGATTTTAAAACTATATATGTTGACTCTGCGGAATATGAAAAGGAGAGCCACAGGTATAGGTTTAGCATTGCACATGAGTTGGGGCATTATGTGCTCCATAGGAAATACTGCCCTGCTTCTGCTTCGGATTTAGGTGATTGGCTCGATGCTCTTCGAAGCTTTAAGAATAATTATGCGGAGTTTCAGGCAAATTATTTTGCTGGGAGTATGCTGGTACCAGAGAAGGAACTGGTAAAAGTCCTGAATGATGCGTTTGATGGGAGCTTCGTGCGGAACTATTGGAATGCGAGTTCGGCTGAGCTTGGCAAGATTTTGATGAAGGTGAGGAAGTATTTTGGTGTGTCTGATATTGTAATTGCGCGGAGAATGCGGGATGCGTTCCCTGGGGTGGAGGGGCAGGATGTCGTCGAATAATGATAAGATAAAACTGAAACTGTTGTGGGAAAACGGGAAGAGGTGCGCGATTTGTGGCAAGAAGATAAAGAACTACGAAGATTTGTCTGTGGATCATATTATACCAATAGCAAAGAAGGGGAAGAAAACTATACGGAATTGTCAGTTGGCGCACAAGTGGTGCAATTCTTGTAAGAGTGACCGGATGCCGGATGAATACGAAAGGCTACTTAGATATAATAAGAGGCGGATAATCTTGATGAGGGTTAGGAGGATAATTTTGTTCTGGTAGCTTGAATCTGTATGGCGTGTTATAATTAAGGGGCAATACATCAACATTAAGAATCTATGCAATACACTTGCATTGGAATCAAATCTAAAAATGGGGTCCTGATCGGCCCGACAGCGGATTTGATTCTGATGTTGGTGTATTGCAAACCGATGCGGGGCCCCATTTTTTGTCTCCGCTAGATTCGCATAATATTAATTAGGATATGTATTGCAGAAAGAAGTTTCTGCAATGTCTCGAAATTGGGAAGATCTCTCAAAAGAAGAGTTAATCGAGGAAATAAAAAAGTTAAAGAAACAAAAAAAATATGGGCTTGTTTGGGAGGAAGACAGATTTAAACGAGAAAAAGTTGTAGATGATTGCGATACTAAGCTCCCTGTAGTAAAAGAAGTCGAAGAAAAAGCCATCGAAAACGCCCCTGGCGAACCAACGAACATTATTATCGAGGGTGACAACTATCATGCTCTCTCAGTTTTGAACTATACCCATGCCGGCAAAATCGATGTGATCTATATTGATCCACCATATAATACTGGCAATAAAGATTTCGTTTATAACGACTGTTATGTGGATAAGGAAGATTCTTTCCGCCACTCTAAGTGGCTTAGTTTTATGGATAAAAGGCTCCGTCTTGCCAAAAACTTACTTACTGATGACGGAGTAATTTTTATTTCTATTGACGATAATGAGCAGGCTGCGCTAAAAATGTTGTGTGATTCTGTATTTGGTGAGGAAAACTATATAGCTTTGTATCCCAGATTAACAGTGAAAGGTGGTAAGACACAGACTAATATAACTACAAGTAATTGCGACTATATTTTATGTTATGCCCATAATAAGGATAAGGTGGTATTTGGCAAGATTAGTATGGAAGATGATCCGGCATATAAATATTCAGACGAATATGTTGAGAAGAGAGGAAAGTATCATACGAAGCAAATGCTGGACACGATTAGTCTTGGCTATGTTCCTTCGCTGGATTATCCTATAGAGCACGACGGTGTTGTGTATTATCCTGGTGGCACTCCAGAAAAAAATGGTTATCGTTGGACGTGGTCAAAGGCAAAATTCGAATTTGCCGAGAAAAATGGTTTTGTAGAATTTAAAAATGGGCGAGTAATGCCAAAAAAATATTTGAATGCAAGCATCGAGAAAGACAATCAGGGGAAATATTATATAGCATATGACACTAAGGAAAAAAACTATTCACAATTGGAATTTTTAGATAATTTGTTTTCTAATACTAATGGAAATAATGAATTGAAGAAAATGGGGCTTTCTGAGTACTTCAGTTATCCCAAATCTGTAGATTTAATCAAACTCATTGGTAAAATATGTAATAAGCCTGAATCTGTTATACTAGATTTCTTTGCTGGCTCGGGCACAACTGGCCAAGCTGTAATGGAATTAAATAAAGAAGATGGTGGACACCGTCAGTTTATCCTTGTGACAAATAATGAGTCTCAAATTGCGGAGAAGGTTACTTATCCGCGTATAAAAACTATTATTACTGGAATTCGTCCAGATGGGACAAAATACTCTGATGGTATTCCGGCGAATCTACGGTATTTTAAGACCGACTTTGTCGAAAAGGGTAAAACTACTGATGATACTCGCGAAGCCCTAATTGCTGAATGCTGTGATATGATTCGTATTCGCGAGAATGCTTTTGAGCATGTTGCTAGCACCCCAGAATATAGATTTTATAAGAATGATAAAATCTTCGTTCCGATTATCTTTGATCAGTTTGCAATTGCAGAAACATGGGAAAAAGTTGAGGAACTAAATAAAGATAAACTCCCGGTTCATTGCTACAACTTCAGCTACAATCGCCACGCAAATGAGGAGGAAATTCCGGAGGATACCGAGCTAGAATGGACAGCCTGTTCAATTCCGGAAACCGTTCTCGAAGTCTATCGCAAAATTTTTAGGAAGAAGGAGGCCTAAATGGAGCTAAAGGAATTTCAACTTGAAACGATTCATAAGTCGGTGAACAATATTTATGAATTGCTTGAATTATCAAATATTCGTGAGGCAAAAGGCGACACCGAGCCTGCACATTTTGTCTTACAATCTTGTACTGGCTCTGGTAAAACCATCATGCTTGCTGAGATCCTCCGCGAGCTCAAAGAGCGTGATTTGACTCAACAATACGTTTTTGTCTGGGCGGCACCAAACAAACTCCATGATCAAAGCCATAAAAAGCTTAAGAATCTCCTTGCGGATACTGAGTATAAATTAATCGATATCGAATCCCTAGAGGCGGGCGCCTTACAAGAAAATACGATTATCTTTACAAACTGGGAAAAAGTCTTTAAGCGCGCTGCTAAAGATGACGAAGAAAAAGGAATTAAGAAAGGTGAGTTTAATAACGTTGCTGTACGTCGCGGTGAGACTGAACGAAACATCCAGGACATCATGGATGCAACGCGTGATACCGGGCTTAAGACTATTATTATTGTGGATGAAAGCCACCAAACTTTCTATGGCGCCAATTCGCAGTTGTTTGTTCAGGAGGTCATTAAGCCAGCTCTTGTAATCGAGGCCTCAGCTACGCCAAAATATACTGGCAACAATAACACCGACATCTATCGCGGCATTAAGGTTACTACTGATGATGTAATTGATAGTGGCCTCATCAAAAAACAAGTCCTCATTAATGATGATATCGAATCTATTGCTGAGGAGCTCGACCGTGATGCCATTAAGACTGCCGTCATTGCCGGGCTTAAAAAACGAGACGAACTCGAGAAAGAATATGAAAAACTCGGTCTCAAAATCAACCCGCTAATGACGATTCAGCTCCCAACCGAAGATAAAGAGGATCTAAGCGAGCTCGACGTAAAAGTCCGCGCAATCGTTGAAGAAATCCTTTCTGAGCAGGGTTACGAATATTACAATAAGAATCTCGCTATCTGGCTTTCCGGAGAAAAGGAAAACCTCGATGGAATTACCGAAAAAGATAATATCGTTGAGGTCCTAATCTTCAAGCAGGCCATTGCTTTGGGCTGGGACTGCCCGCGTGCGCAAGTCCTCGTGATGCTTCGCGAAATCAAGAACGAAGCTTTCCAAATTCAGACTGTTGGTCGTATTTTGCGCATGCCAGAAGCGAAACACTATGGTAACGATCTGCTCGATAGCGCATATGTTTATACGAACAGTGGCCGTACCATCAAGATTGATCCAAACGATACTGACGCGAAGAATCTCATCAAATATAAGAAATCAAATCTGTACCCTGGATTTAGAAATATAGTCCTTCCTGATTCGGTTTATGTACACCGTGTGGACTATGGGGATTTGAAGGCGAATTTCAAGAAAGTACTTGAAGGCGAGCTTGATTTGGCGTTTTGTGTTGGTGAACCAGATTCTGAAAAAGCGCGTTTTGAGAAGATTGATGAAAAACTAGAGGTCTATCCTGATGAACTAATGACTCCAGTTGTCTCGGATGTCGTTATTAAAAATGTTGATGATGTAATGGAGCAAAATGAGATAAAGACAATTAATCTTAATATGAGCACGCCAAATATTGAAAGGGTGTTCCGAGATGTGCTTCGTGGCTTTTGTGGAAGATTTAAGAGTTTTGCTCGTTCCGAAACGAAGATTGTGGGTACGCTTAAGCCGTGGTTCAAAAAAGCAGGTATAGAGTGGGAGACTGTGCAAAAGATTTTTGCTTGTTCTGAACACAACCAGAGAATCTTTAGCGATATATTTGACCGTGCGATTGATCAGTATGACAAGGTGAATCGCGAGGAAATGTTTGCTCGTCGTCAGAGACAGGACCAATATTTTGATTTTAGCATTCCACAAACGGATGAGTTTAGCGATAAATATGAAGAAGTTATGACGTTTAAGCACGCAATGACGCCGTTTTTTAGAAAGGTTGGTGCACCTACTTCTACGGAGATTCCTTTCGAAGAAGCGCTGGAAAAATCTCGTGACGTGGAATGGTGGTACAAGAATGGCGAGAAGATGGATAAATATTTTGCCGTGAAATATTACGAACTCGGTGAAGATGCGAGAAGTTATGGAAAGGCATTTTATCCAGACTATATCGTGAAGTATGTTGATGGTCGGATTGGGATTTACGATACTAAGAGCGGTTGGACGGCAGAGGATAAGAATGCTGGGCAAAAGGCGAACGCTTTACAGAAGTATATTTCTGATCACTCTGATTTGAACCTCTGTGGCGGAATTGTAAACGTTGTGAGCGGTGTGTTTTATCTTAATGATTCTTCTGAGTACGAATTTGGAGATGGTAAAACGGGACAGTGGAAGCTGTTTGAAATCTAGCTGAGGGTCTATGAGTGATATAATGGGGGTATGGATGAGGTATCGCAAAAGGTAATACAGTTCACGAAGGATAGGGACTGGGATCAGTTTCATTCTCCTGTAAATTTAGCGAAGTCTATTGTAATTGAATCCGGTGAGCTCCTTGAATGTTTTCAATGGGGTGATGATTTTGATAAAAAAGAGGTGTGTAGAGAACTTGCTGATGTGGTGAACTACGCAATTCTTCTTGCAAATAAACTTGATGTGCGGCTCGAGGATATTGTTTTGGAGAAGTTAAAAGAAAATTCTGAGAAATATCCAGTCGATAAATCGAAGGGTAATAGTAAGAAATATACGGAGCTATAAAATGGAAAAGATGCCAATATCAAGCGAACTTGAGTTTTCTCCTAGGACCGGTGATGAAATTGCGATTCAGAAGTATGGTAAAGAATGGCCAATCGTTTACATGATTTATAATGACGAGGAAATTTATATTGGCGAGACTGTTGACGCCAGTATTCGCATGCTTCAGCATTACGCTAATCCGGAAAGAAGGAGACTCAAGAAAGTTCGTATTATTTCTGACGATAGGTTTAACAAGTCCGTAATTTTGGATTTGGAATCGTTTTTGATTTCTCACGTTTCTGCTGATAAGAAATTCCTAAAGTTGCAGAATGGCAATGCTGGGCACCAGAAACACAATTACTACCAGAAGGATATGTACGAAGCCGAATTCGGTGACGTCTGGAAGAGACTCTGTAATATCGGTTTGGCGAAGAAGAGTATTAAAGATATTGAGAATAGTAATCTCTTCAAATATTCACCGTATAAGTCTTTGACCGATGATCAATTATTTGTTAGCAATCATATAATAACCAATCTTGCGAAGAGCATTGAGAACGGTGAACGTAGTACATATATTGTGAATGGTGGACCGGGA